>ERZ772994.1-NODE-1-length-75559-cov-27.0893_pt1 | contig 75559 bp, 78 predicted proteins | sample MGYA00580679_ERZ772994 | MGnify/ENA primary metagenome ERZ772994 (study PRJEB29015, sample SAMEA2738057) | human oral metagenome | biome: human oral; feature: human-associated habitat; material: saliva | place: China | collected 2224 ...
CAGAGGAAATCCCCCCTGCAGAACCGGAAACTCCCGTAAATACTCAGGAAGCTAATCCCACCGAAACGGCACACAGCTCAATGCTCAACCGCATACGTGGCGTTATCCCCACCCGTCAGCCCCGAGAAGAGGCTAAGCAGTCCACCGAGACCGAGCAGAGGAGCGTGAAGGCGCTTCTGACCCGTCGAAATCTACTGGCGGGAGGTGCCGGCGTAGGTGTTCTTCTGCTGGGCTCACTAGCGGTGGGTGCAATGGGGAACAAGAAGTCTAAGGACACCTCAAACGATGAGGTCCGCTCTGTCTCAACCTTGACCGGATATGCCGATTCTGGAACCTGGACCGTGCCCGTCTCAGCAAGCGCGCAGGTTTTCGCTGCAGAGGCTGGTGTTCTGGTGGCTAATGGCCCGAAGGTTGAGATTCATGCGTTCTCTAAGCCTGCCGGTAAGACTCTGGTCCGCACGGTTGATCTGGGCGGTGAGTTGGATCTGGCTTTCGATACGACGGTTGGCGGTAAGGCTGCGCTGGTGATGCAGTCGGGTCGAAAGCTAACTGTGTTCGTTGAGGGCATGGGTGCTGAGGACAAGCTGATTGAGGCTGAGGTGCGTGAGGGTGCTCGAATTTCAGGGTCGGGTTCTGCGACTGCTGTCTTGGCGGGCTCTTCTGCTTCCGTGTTGCTCAGGGATGGTCTGGCGGAGTTTAAGCGTCCTGAAGAGAGTGCGTATTCCTCGTTGGCTGCTGATTCTGAGGGCCTGATTTCGGTCGCCTTTGACGCACCGGTGCTGGTGACCGATCGTGAGGGCAAGAAGCTAACTACGGCTTCCTTGTCTGCGGTTGCTGAGGGCTGGGGTGTTCATTCCTGGATTGGCGCGGGACACGGCAAGATTGTGTCGTTGTGGGCTCAGGATGTGTACACCCAGGATGAGGCAGCAGAGGTTGTGTTGGCGGTTCATTCTGCCGCGGACGGTTCCTTGCTGGGACAGAAGCAGATGCGTTTGTCTGATGCAGCCGAGAAGACCTCAAACGGTATGACGGTGCGCCCTTTGCGTGTTGGCCAGGGCGGTAAGACTGCTGTTTTCGGTCGCTTCGTGATTCGACTGGCTGATGGATCCTTCCGTGATGATTTGCCTGCAGATGCAGCGGTCAAAAAGATCAAAGGCGAGGTCATTGTTACTGAGGATCAGAGCGGGTCGGCTCTCGTCTATGCACCGGCTGAAGCTCGTGGTGTGAAATTTAGCGGGGCGATTATGGCGCAGGTCAGCTCAGGTTTGCTGGTTCAGCGCGGTAACGCACTCATTCTTCTGCCTGGAAATCAGGCATAGTCAGAAAGGTTTTGATGATGAGTAAGAGCTACAAGCTTCGCTCTGTAATGGCTGCTGCGGTCTTGGTGCCGGCGGTGGGTCTTCCTGCTGCGCTCGCTAATGAGTCGCCGTCGCCGGTGCCGTCGCCGGTGCCGTCGCCGGTGCCGTCGCCGAGTGCGCCGCCTGTGGTTGGTGAGTTGCCGGTGCTTGAGGTGACGGTGGCTGATCAGTTGGTTTTGGAGTACCCGGGTTTTGAGGCTGGGGAGTCCGTTGTTTTTGTGGTGCGTGATAGTTCGGGGCGTTCTGTGTATTCGGTGGTGGTCCGTGTGACTGCTGCGGGGTCTGTGCGTCTTGAGGTTCCGGTTGGTTCTTTGGGTGTGGGGGAGTACACGGTTTCTGCGACTGCTGCGGGGCATGAGTTGAAGGATCAGCGGGTGAGGGTTCGTGAGGCGGTGGCTCCGACGGCAGAGCCTACTGTTGAGCCTTCGAAGAGCCCTGAGCCGGTACCGAGTGAGCAGCCGACTGCTGAACCTACGGTGGAGCCTACTAAGAGCCCTGAGCCGGTACCGACTGTGGCTCCGACGGCAGAGCCTACTGTTGAGCCTTCGAAGGATCCGGAGCCTACTAAGAGCCCTGAGCCGACGGCAGAGCCTAGTGTGAAGCCTGTGCCGGTTCCTATTCCTGTTCCGGTGCCGTCGGTGGAGCCTTCGAAGAGCCCTGAGCCGGTACCGAGTGAGCAGCCGACTACTGAGCCGTCTTCTTCGCCGGCTGAGCCGAGTGAACAGCCTTCTTCGCGTCCGGATGAGCCGGTGCCGTCGGTGGGCACTGTGAATACCGATCCGGAGTCCCGTAAGAAGGAGCAGGAGCAGAAGGATAAGGAACAGGAGAAGGTGGATCCTCATGTTGAGGTGATTCGTCCGTCTGCGAGTGCTTCTGCGTCTTCTGGTGCTGGGCAGGATGCGTCGGCGGTTGCTGCTGAGCGTGAGGCGGCTGAGGCTGCGCGTCAGGCGCCTGCTGTAGAGCCGGGTGATTCTTCGGCTCTGGTGGCTGAGCCTATTTCTCGTTCGTCGGTTGTGGCGGCGGATTCTGAGAAGGTCTCGGGTACGTCGGTTGTGGCGGCTCCGATTTCGCGTGGTGGGTCTGTGAAGGATCAGGATGCGGGTAAGGATGTGCCGGTTGCTGGTGCTCCGTCTCGTGATGCGTCCTCGTCTCCGGAGCCGTCGGTGGCGGTGGCTTCTCCGAGTTCGTCGGCGCAGGTTGAGCCTGCTGCAGATTCGTCGTGGGGTTGGTTTTTCCCTGTGGCGGTGATTGGTCTGGTGGCAGGTGCTGCGGGTTGGTTCTTGGTGATGCGTCGCCGTAAGGGTGGCCTGTAGGGTTCTGTGATGGTGCCCCTCTTTTTCTGGTGATTCCTTGTGGGATATGGGAAAGGAGGGGCACTTTTGTATATACTGGTTAGAGACCAAAGGCTTGTGTTGAGGGCTGGTTTTTTGTTAGACCTGTCCAGTAGAAGGCCTCTTATATTTCATGGTTTCGAACACCCATTCTAATAAGCCGTACACCTCTCGTGAGCAGCAGGAGATTGCGCAGAAGCTTCTCAAACATGCCGAGCTTAAGGCACAAAAGCTGGAGTACGCCGAGAAGGGCGAGGTGCCGACCGGGCAGATCGTCACTCGCACACATAAGGGTATGCGTGAGCTCTTCATGGAGCAGGCCCATAAGAACAAAACCAGTGCGAGCGCTGTGCTGCAGGCGTGTATTGAGCTGTATGTTCTTGCGCCAAGCAGCGTGCAGAAGGAGCTGACGGAGTACATCGAGAGGCGGACCATTACCGGTGCGCTCGCGCGTAAACCCCGATTGAAGACGCGCCGCAAAAAGTAGTATTTTCTGTTGGGACGCTATAGGTGCCTATAGCATTTTTTCCTGATAATCTAGGATTAGGAAAGACATAGCAGAATAATTTCTGCAGAAGCTACTTCAGGAAGAAGACATCATGGCAAAGCGCCCGCCCTCCTCAGATGAGCGACTGCGCGAAGTGTACAACTCCGCCGTTCTCACCACGGATCCGACCCTCACCGGTCGAGCATGGACTATGGCTGTCACTGAGCGGGCGTACTCCATCCTCACTACCGAGGACGAAATCATCGAGAAGCTGCGCACCCTTGATGCGTGCTACAGCAATAACCCCGACGGCAAGGCGTATTACGGCGTCATCGTAGCCGCCTATATTGACCCGAAGATTGCGTACCGCGGATTTATTCGATTCCTTGCCCCCAACCCGGAAGACCGTTCGGGTCCCTGGCTGGAAGAGGAAGTCCGCACCGCGCCCCTGCGTGGAAACCTTGACGGCCAGCACCTCTACCAGAAGGCCGTCAGTCTCATTGGGCACCGCGTCCTCATCGCCAAGAACAAGGACGCAAACGCCCCCAAGACCCGCGCCCCTTGGGTACTCACTCACCTTGAAGACGGTGGATTCGACACCACCAAGCCGAACTGGGGTGCTGAATGGAACCAGGCTGCCAGCACAGACCTGAACCCCGTCCCTTCTAACTCGCACCTCATCGCTGGAGGCGCACCCGCCAAGGGGTTCAGCGCCCCTATTACCGACCCCGAGGCGCTCGCCATTCACCACAACAGCCAGGCACCGGGAAGCGGCGACGCAGAAGCGAGCGCACCGACCGAACCTGTCGCCCCGGCTGTCGCGGTACCGGTTACGGTTCCTGAGCCTCAGATGCAAGAGCCTGCACCCGAAGCACCCGCTACGGTTCAGGATCAGACGCAGATCGCCGGCCAGCAGCAGATGAGCGTGGATCCTGCCCCTGCGCCTGTCTCTGTGCCTGCGAACCAGGCGTTTTTGCATCAAGAAAGCGCGCCGGCACCGGTTGCGAGCGCACCGACCGAGTACACCTCGAACCAGGCTAAGAGCGCCATTGTTGCTGGCGCTCAGAGCCTGGGACTGCCTGCCGCGGAGGCGGTTCAGGCGGCGAAGGCTGCGTGGAATGTCGCCCTTGGCTCTCCTGATGCTGAGATGGTTTCTGCTCAGCAGGTGGATCAGGCGGTGGCCTGGATCAAAGAGCAGATGCAGCACCGTACCGATTCTGCGCACTCCTAGCCTCACTCGTGCGTGAGCATGTAGCCGGCTCCCGGACAAAACCCCCGGATAGGGGGATCTCCAGGAAGCCGGCTCCATCGTTTAACCCACTACCCCTTCTCTCTTTTGTAAGCGTTCATGACTCTTCCCACTCTGCTCACCGACCCCTTCAACGACGTTCTACGCCCGCACCAGCTGCGCAGCGGCGACACCCCGCTATGGGCTTGTCTGCCCGAAGAGACGGCATCCGCCATGGAATCCCACCTTGGATTGCACACCCTGGCAGATCTGAGAGACTACTACCCGCGCCGCTACACCACTAACGGCCCGCTCGTAAACCCCGCACCCCACCACCTGAACCAGCCGATTACCTGCTACGTCACGGTCACCTCAAAGCGCCTGAAGGCCACCCGCACCGGACGGAAAATGCTTCTAGTCACCGGCACCACCGACGACGGACACGCCCCCGGGCACGCACCCGTCACCATCACCTTCTTCAACGGCTTTGAGGCATCCAAAGACATCACCGCCGGCGAGCGCCTGCTCATCTCAGGCACCCTCACCACCGGATACTCCGGGGCTGGGTACACCATCGACAAGCCAATCTACGAGAAGGCGCCGCTACTTTTGCTGCAGCCGGTCACCGCCACCTACCCGGCCATCAAGAAGGTACCCGCCGCCACCATCGCAGCAGCAGTAGCCCACCTGATTCCTACCCTCAGCCCCGAGCCTGACTACCTCCCGCAATACTTGCGCGCTCGCCACCACCTAATGTCGCTGGGTGAGGCTCATCAGAAAATTCACCTGCCTGCCACACAAGAGCAGGCCGCCGCGGCACGCACCCGACTCACCTATGATGAAGCGTTTGCTATGCAGCTCACCCTGGCGCAAACGCGGCACCGCAATGCCTCAACCAGCGCCTACCCCCTCACCAAAACCGCAGGCGGGGTTCTTGATGAGTACGTCCGCTCACTTCCGTACAGTCTCACTGATGGGCAGAAGGCTGCTGTCTCTGAGATTCTGGCGGGGCAGTCTAACCCGCACCCGTTGAACGCGCTGCTTCTGGGTGATGTGGGAGCCGGTAAAACGACGGTGGCGGCATTTGCGCTGCTGCATGCTGCCCACAATGGGTACACCTCTGCTCTGATTGCACCTACGGAGGTTCTAGCCGAGCAGCACTACGAATCCTTCCGTAAGAGCCTGCCGCCGAGCCTCACGATTCATTTGCTCACCGGATCTACCGATCCGGAGCAGGCGCGCGCCATCCGAGAGCACATCAAATCAGGTGTTCCGTCCATCGTGATTGGCACTCATGCCCTGTTCTCCCGACGCATCAAGTGGCCAAACCTCGCTGTGGTGGTGATTGATGAGCAGCATCGCTTTGGCGTCGCTCAGCGAGACACCTTCAACAAGCTACCGACCCGCCCGCACACCCTGAACATGACCGCAACACCCATTCCCCGATCTGTCGCCATGACTACCTACGGCGATTTGAAAATCATCAAGCTACCCGGTTTGCCTGCAGGCCGTCAGCCGATTAAGACGCACGTCATCTCACCGCAGGTCACCCCTGACCAGTACCAGCGCATGTGGGCACACATCGCCTACGAAGCAGCACAGGGGCACCAAGCCTTCATCGTCGGGGCAAAGATTGATCCAGGAGACCCGAACCCCGAAACCGACCCGAACACCGCCTCCACCACCCCGCACACCGTATGGGAAATCGCCCAGGAACTCACCCGGCAATGCCCGACACTGACCTACAGCGTGCTCCACGGAAAGATGACCAGCGAAGAGAAGCAGGCAATCATGGACGATTTCGCAGCCAACAAGACCCACGTGCTCATCTCCACCACCGTTATTGAGGTTGGCGTGAACGTCCCGAACGCTACCGTTATGGCCATCATGAACGCCGAACGTTTCGGAGCCGCCCAGCTGCACCAGCTCCGAGGCCGCGTAGGCCGCGGTGGACACCACGGCTACTGCTACCTCATCACCTACGCCAACCCCGAAACCGACACCACCTCGCAAACCCGCCTGTACGCCATCGCCTCAACCCTCGACGGAACCCGCATCGCAGAAATTGACCTGCAAACCCGCGGCGAAGGACAAATCATCGGAACCCGCCAAGCCGGCAATAACGGCCTCAAACTACTCACCCTCAACAACACCCCACTCATCCGCAAAGCACGCCACGACGCCACCGAACTCATCAACCAAGACCCACACCTTCACCTATACCCCGCGCTCGCCGCCTGGCTATACAAGCACCCCATCTACCGGGGCGGTAGCGCGCTCGCGCGTACATAAATGGTTTAGAAATGCCTTTTTTTGCAAGGGAAGAATATAATAAATAGTGTCAATGTCCCAAATGTAAATATTTAGTGAGGAGCGTTCCATCATGTGCGACTGGAAGCCCGGACCCCGGTGTTTTAGCCACTACGCACCGATCTTTCTCAAGGCCCAAATAAAGTACGCAGCGGCCATCGCCTTAGCCAAGGCCGAGGCAAAGAAGACCGGTAAAATCTCAGCAGAAACCCGCCGAATGCTCGAAGAGCAGTTCGTAAACTATATGACCGCGCAGCGAGAGTTCTACGCATCCCCGAAGGCACGAGAGGAGTTTCTGCAGCGCGCCATCGCAAAGCGCGCAGCAACGCTGGAACGCGGCCTGAACATCGAAAACGAAAAGCTACGTGAAATCCTCACAAACCACCAGCAACGAGACCTGGACATGCTCGAGAAGCAGGCCGTTGATGGCGCGCACCGCTGGGACCAGGCCAAACTGGCCTCCAAGATCGCCAATGACCGCAACGAAAATGCCCTGGAACGCGGCATCTTCAGCGAAGCCGCCTACAGCGAAGAAGAACTCGCCCTGGTAGACATCCGCCACTGGGACCGCGCATGCCCTGAAGGTGAAGTCATCCTCAAAAACTTTGGCGACAAGCTACACCACTCAGATTCCTCTGACGCTTGGCGAGAACTGACCATCACCCGAGAAGTCCGCATCGAAACTCCCACCGGCGAGCGCGTCCACCTCGACATCGAAGCCCGCATCGTCCAGAAGAACAAGAACTCGTCCAGCTACACCGTCGAATATGTCGTCAAGCAGGACGGCAAGACTCTCGGTATTCTCATCCCGAACTCCTCCACGCAAGACAGTTATTTTAACGTTGGCGCTGTGTACGAGAATCGCCCGCTGACTCGCGAGCCGTGGATGGCCCTGCATAAGGGCATCCGTCTGCGTAAAAGTGACTGGGACCACTACGCCAAGGTGAATAACCTCAGCGCTGAAGAGCTCGAGGAAATCAAGGCTGAGTTCACCCGCACCCAGAAGCTTCTGTCGGACGCAGGGGACGCAAAAGAGACCGAAATGTTCTCCCGTCTGAATGCCTTCCAGGAAAAGATCAACCGGAAGCACCGTGGCCACAGGCACAACAATGCCACGGAGCAGTTCGTGGAGGAACATGGCGCTCGCACGAGTTTCAATAGCATTGCGGGTGCTAAGGACAATATCGCTCAGACGATGAACTCGTTGGATAGCACGCTGCTTGAGATGGCGGTTAAGGCGCGCACTCAGGGCATTAACACCTACGCCAAGGAGCAGTTCGGTGTGACGACTAAGCGCGACCGTGACAAGGTGGAGAAGGAATCTCGGGAGATTATGGCTAATGAGCCTGAGCGTCTGCAGCCGAAGTCCCGCAGTGAGAAGCGTAACCGTGGCGGTGGCCGAGATCGTGTTGAGCGAAATATGGCGCGTGAGAAGCGTCGTGCTTCGTATATGGGCGACAGCCCCGTGGTTGTTTCCCGCAGGGAAGAGAAGATTAAGCGCACCAATACCAATATGGAGGTGCTGCAGAAGCGTGAAGGTCTTACCTATAGCGCTAGGGTGGATTCGGAGCGTCGTCTCACCGAACCGGATAACCCCTTCAAGGGCTATTCCTACAAGGTTTCCTCTGTGCGCGCTGGCGGCATTAGGAGCACCGTCCAGCTGCAGTTCGATAAGGAGGGCCGTCTGGTCGGTGACATGAAGGCTTACAGGCACCCGCAGATGGAGAATATGGTGTTGATTTGCAAGGATCCGGGATATAACCCGGTGGTTACCGTTAGTACTGACCAGTTCGACGCTATGGCTGACGTCGAAAAATAACCAACATTTGCATTTGGGACATAGCGGAACATAAATAGGGGGTCGGAATCCCCGGAAAATCAAGGAAACCGACCCCCTACCGCCGCGAAAAACAGCCCTAAAGCACGCTATGGCCCAAAATTCATCCGCTATGGTTGAGGCAGATGAACAACACGACACGACCGGAAGGATCCACAATGTCTACCCCCGAAGCCGAAATCCGCAACAAGGAATACCAGAAGCAGTACCGAGAAGACCGCCTAGCACGCAAGCGCTACAGCTACGAGTCCTTGGAAAACCACTACCGCGTCACCGCAGGCGGTAAGGACCTCTCCGCTGAGCTGATGGCACAGCGCGCACCCGGCGTCACTGGAGAAACCCCCTGGGTGAAGGACCTGACCGTTCACCCGCTGCAGTGGCGACGTGAAGGAATCCCCGCAGGCCTGCCCATCTACATCGAGAACGCCTTCGAAAAGGAGGCTCCGGGCCGCAGCTTCACCGACCCGCGCATGGTCTTCGACGCTTCCCTCTTCGAAAGCATGACTGACGAAGAGATCGAGTACTTCAATAACGAACAGCACTGGGCAGTAGAAAACCCCTCCGCAGGTGACCATATTGCCCTGGATACCGAGCTTGACGACGAACCCGGCTGCTACGGCTACCTGGTCCACGCCAACTACGGCAAGAAGAAGCTCAACGACCCGCCGGTAGGCCGCCCTAGCTACAAGCGCAAGGAGGACGGTAAGGTGCTGACCTGGGGAGACCCCCGCAAGGATGCCCCCTACTGGCAGGAGCCCGGCGATTTTGTGTACGCCTTCCTGGATGAGGAATCCGCACGAGAAAAGTACGACGAACTGCGCGCTTCTCTCTACAGCCTGAACCAGGAAGTCCGCCTATACCGCCTCACCCAGCCGATTACCATCGGTGAGGCACGCGCATGGCTGAACTCTGATCACCCCCTGCGCGAGCAGCACCACGGCGCTATCACCATCGAAGCAGTCGGCACCGGCCAGTTCGACACCCCCGGCGCGCTGCGTGTACCCCAGCAGGCCGCCCCTGATGAGGATGAGCTGAACCAGGCGGAAGAGCAGGCATGGTGGGATTCGCTGACTCCGGAAGAGCAGCACAAGGCCGAGTCCCAGCATGAAGCTAATCTGCGCATGATTGAGGAACGTGAAGCCATCAATGATGAGCGTCAGGAGTTCTCCGATCGCATCTACAAGGATCTGTACAACGTGGATGCGATGCTGCAGCGGTTGCTCGAACGGGCAGAAGAAGTTGGAGACGAGGAGAACGCGCAGTGGTACCGTGAGAACAACGCCACGCTGAGCCTGGAGGAAAAGCTCGAGTTCGTAGCAGACGAGTACCGGAACCGCCCTGCACACTATGAGGCCGAGCTGCGCGCTACCAACCTCGTAACCCCCTTCGAGACCCTAACCAACTTGGTCCCGGTGGTGCCTCTGAGTGATGAAATGATCGCTGCAGCGGCAAGCTACAACCGAATCGCACTGAAGGCGGGCACCGAGGGCAAGTCTCTGGGCATCAAGCGCCGCCGTAGCGGCGGCTACTCGCTGACCAAGGCGCAGGAGAAGTACGTTCGTGAGCACCTGCTGAAGGCCTACACCCGCGGCGGTAAGGAAGGGTCGGCACAGATGCTCGTCGAAATCTACGAACCCACCGGCATGTGGCTGCTCGATCCGCGCGAGGATGGCGACGGCAACGGCTTCGACTGGGATACGGTAAACCTTGATGATTACCGTGCCGGCTTCCTTTTCCCGCTGGGTTCGAACATGCCCATTGGCGGTTTCGCACCGCGCCGTGACCGCGTAGAGTTCTTGTGCCTGCTGCTGAAGAAGGGCATCATCACCCTTGATCAGTTCTGGGAGCGCCTGCGCAGCAACTCCTACATTGCCGACCGTGACGAGTTCTTCGAAGACGGCGCCAACTCGCTTGTGATGACCAAGCGCAACTGGCGCAACCTCGTACACAAGGCGAAGCTCAATGACACCGCGGAAGACCCCCAGATGATTCCTACCGACTGGGCGTTCGTTGATGCAGCTGATGAGCGCTTTGGCTTCTGGTCCCTCTCTGAGTGGGAAGAGTACATCGCCTCCAAGCCTGATGACTGGTTCGCCGTCGGTTCGGATATTCCTGAGTACATTGGCCAGGAGGTAGAGCCCGCCCTGCTGCTGCCCGAGATGCTCGAATGGCACCAGCGCCACCTCAAGACCGAAGGCCTCTAAATCTCAACACAGAGCCCAACCGCCACACAAGGTGGGTGGAAGGATGCCCCCTTCCACCCACCTTTTCCGCTACCCCCGACCATCAGGCAGAAAGGAGCACCCATGCCCCTGCTAGGAGACACCAGCGCCTACGCCCGCGCCGCCGGCTACTTCCTAAAGCACCCCCGCCAGAACCCCCGAAGCACCAACCAAGCCGCCTTCACCCAGTTCTGCGCCTTCCTGGAATATCTCGCCCCTGCAGGAGTCCCCCTGCAGGTATCCACCAAAGACTTCTGGGCCATGATCCGCACCAGCACCCCCATAGCCCACGTCACCTCAACCGGCCTGCGTGAACGCACCGTCCCCTACTACCACTGGTGCACCTTCTTCGGCGTTCCAGACATCGAAGACCTCGCCCGCATGACGGCAGAAACCCCCGACGCGCTCGCAGAGACCTACCGGAGCACCTGGGCAGCATACCAGCATGCCCTTGAACAAGAGCGAGCGCAGGTGAACGCTCAGGCGGCGACTCGGCGCACTAAGAATGTGCTGTATAAGCAGTTGGGGGAGCAGCCGCACAAGATTATTCCTGCAGGGGTGCCGGTCTATATTTCGGCTGAGCGTGCACTGGGGATGTTGGGGTGTTCTGTGCAGGCGTGGGAGCGGCTGCGGGCGCATTGGGGTGTGTCGTTTCGGGTTGCTGGTTTGTTGGGTGATGAGGCGGTGCCGTTGTTTGTGTGGGGTGCGGTGCAGTCGTTTGCTGCGTTGTGGGGTGAGGGGGATGAGGCGGTGGATCGTGCGTTGCAGGTTGTGGCTGCGGAGCGGTTGCGGGGTGTGGATCAGTGTCCTCAGCGGGTGTACACGTATGAGCAGGCGTGTGAGGTGTTGGGGGTTTCGAGGCGGGTTTTTCGGCTGGGTAGGGATATGTTGGGTGGGGGAGTGGAGGCGTATTTGATGCCTGATGTTGGGGTTCGCCCTAGCCGCCTTATTTCCGAGGAAAAAATTTTAGAAATTTCCCGTATTTACTTGGATTCGACGTCGGTTTAGTATATATTTAATAACAACAGGGCTTCTTGGCCCGAGATGGATGTGTGTGTGATACGTAAGAGCCCTTCCTGTGTCAATGATTAGATGCAGTGAAGGGCCTTATGCTTATCTCGAGAAGCCTGTAAACAACACGATCAAGCACAGAAGGGAGCCTGTCATGGCAGGCCGTAAAAAGAAGACGCTCACCTCTGAGCGCATGGCGTACAATGCAGAGGATCGGAAACACTGGGAAGCCCTGCGAGCCCAATTTCGAGCCAAGAGGACCGGTCCGCACGTGGTTCTTCCCGCAACTCCGGGAACTCTCTTCATGGGGTGGGTGGATGCCGCCGGCGTATATCACCCGATACAGGGCAGGATCAATTTGGAATCCGACAAGCACACCATGCGACTTGGACTAGCCACCCTGTCCGCTCGCCTCACAGACCAGCTGGAGCAGCAGGGCTTTTTTGAGCTGCACTAACCGAAAAGGTAATCATGCCCCTCTTTCACCCAAAACAGGAGACCGACTCGAAGCCGAACTGGTGGCTGCGAAGCTCGAAAGCGACCCGAGTGTTCGTTACGATCCTTGCGGTTGCCGGCACCCCAGTGCTAATGCTGATATTCCGCCCCGTGCTGGTGCCGATTGTGCTTGCAGGATGGTGGGCCCTGTGGTGGTGGTGGTGGAATTTCTCAGTGAAATTCGACGCCTTCGAAAAGGGGCGACTAGACGATTCCAAAGATACGTACGAGTAGCGTACCTATTGGAGAAAAAGGGCGGTTAAGTATATACTCATGATGTTAGATGTGCATTCACTCGGGTATTTAAGCCCTTTATACAGCCTTGGTCTACACCCGAGTATTTGCACTCTATACCTTTAGACTCGTAGCGTTTCTAAGAGTAAATTTCGTGGTGGGTGTACGTCCGAATCTGGAAGGTGCACCCACCACCTCTTTAACACCAAACCCACGCAGAAAGCAGAGGCTCAATGCAGGTTTACGAAGTCGCCGTCCTGGGAAAACCCATCACCCAAGGCTCAATGCGCAAGAGCCGAGGAGGGCACATCGTGCACGACAAAGCCGATCAGCTCTACGATTGGAGGCAATCTATTGAAGATGCCTTCTACGAAAAATACGGGACAGACGGCACCTGGGTTCCCATCGACAAAGCAGTCCGTGTCGAAGTCATCGTCACCGTCCCCAGAACCCGCAGCATGACTGCCGGAGTCCCCGAGTTCGCAGACACAAAGCCAGACGTAGACAAACTCGCCCGAGCCATAGGCGACGCACTCTCACCAGGACCATCAAGCAAAGTGAAAACCGGGCCCCGCGCAGGGCAGAAACACTTCCGCATGCTTGCTGAAGACGGACGCATCGTATCGTGGGGAGCACAGAAGACCTACCCCTGGGGAAACCACACCCACCGCGCAGCGCTCGCTGAGCCTGGTGCACAGATCCGGGTCGTGGTGCTGTCGGGGATTTCCCGGGCGGATATGCGGGCCTGGGGCTACCACGCTTAGGCATCATGGGGTATATTAGGGAGCGACAGGCGAGCTCGTTCACGGTCCCGTGGGAGAGGGTAACTTGTCGTGTTGTTTATGTGATGTGACTTTCCCTGTGATACCTCCCAGGCGGTCACATCAAATATGGGCCCGGGATGCTATTTCCTCGGGCCCATATTTTTTCACTGAAATCTTTTCCTGCCGCGCCGCAGCATTCTTATTGAAGGAATCTCGACATGATCAACACGAACAAGGTTATGGACAACCTTAAATTCCTTGGCCTCTTTGTTGCCGCCATGATAATCACGGCTATTTTTATGACTTCCGGACAGGTCCCTGAATGGCTCCAGGTAGCTACTATTGTGGCGGCTGTTGCAGTAGTGCTAGGCGTGAACATCGTATATGACCTAAAATTTGGCCCCGCCCGCGGCAAAAAATGGTCCTTCGAAAAGCCCACCGACACCCGGCACCGGGTACAGGTCACCGACCTTCACCATGGCCCCGCAGACCGTCTAGAAATTCACGGCATCATGCCGGGCACCGGAACCCCCTTCGAAGCAACCTTCACGCGCACCGGCAAAAAATGGGTGCACTCTTCCGGATGGGACGGAAACCTCAACGACGAAGCAGCACCTGATGAGGTGAAGGTAGAAGTCTCCGCAGACAAGCGCACCTACCTGCAGACCGAAGTCTGGGAGAAGTGGGAGTGCCCCTCCACAGCAACCGGAACCTCAGAAGAACCGCATCAGCACACCGACGAATGCTTCATGGAAGCCTCAAAGAAGCGCATCACCTGGCACATCGGCAAGAACAGCTAGAACAAGCCGGCGAGCGCTTCGAGGAAGCATTTTGTGGGTTAGGCGTATATGGTAGAGGTATCTAATCACTAACTCACACAAGCACACACTCTCAAGTAAAAGTTGAACTTTAAACTTGCAGTCATTGAGGAGACCATGAACACCCTCTTTACCCGCACCCGCCTGTCCTTCCTGCGCAACCTGGAAGGCATGAGCAAAAGCGACCTAGCACGCCACATCGGCGTCTCTCCCGCAGCAGTCACCCAGTGGGAATCAGGAGTCAAGACCCCCTCCCCGGAAAGCATCGCACGCGCAGCACAAGCATTGAACGTGCCGGCAGACTTCTTCACCCCCGGAGATCTGGCAGAACCTGCCACCCCGGAAACCATGCACTACAACACCAAATCAGCCAAGATGCTCTCAGAGCACGCTCAGAAGGGCGCGCTCGCTTACGTGACGGCGGCCCAGTATGTCGATTCCATGCTGGCAACCTACGTGGATTTCCCCGCGCGTAACCTTCCCGACATTCCTGCTGACCCAGAGGTGCAAGAAAGCGCAATCCCTGAACTGGCTGCAGAGCTTGTACGGCAGGATTGGGCAGTACCGGCTAACGAACCAATCGGTCACCTGATCCGCTCCGCTGAGAACAACGGAGTCCGCGTCATCTGGGCACCCGAACGGGCGAGCGCCTGCGCACCGTACAGCGTCGATACCGGCACTTTCCCCTTGGTCGTACTCAACACCTGGTCTCAGAACTACTACTGGCAGCGCGTCGATTTGGCGACCCAGCTAGGTCACCTCGTCATGCACGCCGACGCGGAACCGCAACGCAAACCGTATTGGGACCAGGCAACCAGCTTCGCTGAGCACCTGCTGCTTCCTGCAGAAGCCTTTGAACGCGAGTTCCCGAAGCGGTTCACCCAGGACGGCTGGATGCGCCTGTTTGAGATGAAGGAGAAGTGGGGTGTGCCTGTCCAGTGGATGCTTTCGTGCGCGCATCACCGCGGAATCCTCAAGACGCGCCGGTACCATGAACGCCTCCAAGAGCTGAAGGCCTACGGCTGGAAAATGATTGAGCCGGGGAACGTCGGCACCCCCGAGGATTCCTCACTATACCCCGTAGCGCTCCGCCTCATCACAGATGAGGGGTACGCCTCCGCCGAGCAGCTCAGCGAACAAAGTCGAGTACCCGGCTGGTGCTTCGCCCTCATCACCAGCCACATACTCGACCCCGAACACATCAGCAAATAACCCCTAAAACCCCTGGGTACAGACGGCAGCATAGAAAGCGCTCGCACTCAGGGGTTTCTTGCCTAAAAAACGGGGTGGGGGTTGCGGTGTTTGCCGCTAGTCATATATACTAAAGTGAGTCGGAAATAGTTCTTGACCATAGGAGTTGCTACTCCTATTAAATTCCCTGAGTGCCAATCAGGGAATTTCCCTGGGGCCAACCGGGGCGGTTCAATAATCTATGTAACGGCTATATAAGTGTGACCGCCAACCATATGTCAATATTGCTGGCAATCCCACTAGAGATTGGTTTAGAAGAGAAGTGCAAATGTCAACTGTTGCATTTCTACAAGACTGATGGACAGGGTAGCTACATAGCTTCCTCGTTCGGCAATTAGCTAAAAATGTCTTGGTCATAGGATTCACCTCCTATTTAAACCCCGCTAGAGCGTTTAGCTCTAGCGGGGGTTTTTTATGTTCAAAAACTAAGCACACAAAAAGGAGTGGATGCAATGATGCACCACGCATTCTAGAAATTGCCTTGCAGCCGGTAGTATTCCGCCGCCTGCTGGTTTGAGTCTGGTGCTAAGACATGGAGCACCAAACTTTGGTGCAGAGTCGCACTGGCTCGCGCTGAGTTTTTCACTTTACCCCGGGGTAAAGTGAAAAACTCAGGCTCCAGTTGTTTCTGGTGGCATGCTGGAGATGAACCGAAAGGAGAAAATGATGATTCCTAAGAACCGTATTACAACGTCTATTCTGACTGGCGCGAGTGTTGCGTCGGCAACCGTCATTCTGTCCATCTTTGAGCCTGATCGTCTGGTGTTGCCGGCGGTCATGATGGCGGCGATTCTGATTTTCACTGCCCCGTACCTGACCTTTGGCCGTTCGGAAGGGGTAAGTGACGGGCGGGCGTGCCAGCTGGCCGCCGTGGTGGCCGGTATCGCTACCGGTCTGGTGATTCTTGGTCAGCCGACCGAGGGGCGACTCATTCCCACGATTGCGGAGGCTGCGCAGCAGGGCGGCTCCATGCTGGCAACCGGTCTGGCAGGCTGGGCTTTGTGGAAGGCTGGCTCTCACTCGATGCCGACGTTGCCGGACGTACTGAACGGCAAGATCGTCTGGGCTACCTCAGCTGCCGCCGGCTACTTCCTGTTCACCGGAACTTTGTCTGTCGTCTTGCTGGAAATTACGCTTTTGACGGTTCACTATTTTGTGCGCGCTAAGTATGAGTCGCTGCATGTGGATTTGAATTTCTCGCAGATTATCGCCGTCCAGGGATGTCTGATGATGAACATGATGTTTCTGATGTTCCGGCCGTAACGGTTAGGCGGTGAACACTAAAAGCCCCTCCCACCTTTGGTGTGTGGGAGGGGCTTTTTACGCGCCGTGTGAAGAGCCGCGGTGGATCCAACAGGACGACGGATTGGAGACGGTTAGCGCTGCATATAGCTGCCGGCATCGAATGTGAACATTCGGGCTGGCTTGAAGTATAGGGTGGAGAGAATGTCGTGACGATTCATGTCTTCTACCGTTACCGTGCCGTCCTCGCAGCGGTGCGCGAAATCTTCTAGCTCATCAATGGTTGCTCTTGCGCTTTCTGGTGCTGGCTCGACGTGCACCCGCCACTCAAATTCAGGCTGAGCAGCAACCGCGGCGACGAACTGGCGGACGGTTTCAGCGGTCAAGGGCGCTTCTGGCGGCTTGATCTCCGGGTTCGCTGGTGCTGCCCATTCCACAAGGCGCGCCAGCGTATCCGTAGCTACACCAATGATGAGCCATTCAGGCGAGATTTTCTGGTACATCATCTCGACCGTCACAGTGTATAGCGGTTCGTTCTGTTGTTCTTGTTCTGCCATTTTCTCTGACTCCTTCTTCCCGCAGACTAAGAGCGAAGTGCTCTTAGGCTCCGTGTTCTCTCTGAAAAAGTGTACGTCTCATTGCTTGCCTGGTTTCACGAAAAATATATGTAGAAATATCCTACCTATAGTGTTCGCGATACCGTATACTATAAGTATAGCAGTGGGCGGGAAACCCCAGCTTCCAGAACCGCCCGATCTGGGCAGGCTAACCTCCCTGACAGAAGGAAAACATCATGGAACACGAAGCAATTATTAAAGGAGCTGACAATGAGCGCTAACACCTGGAACGTCGAGCTCGGGGACATGCCCCATTTGATCTACGCCGAGGATGAGCAGGAGTGGACGGGTGCAAGGGTCTACGGGCTTGTCCTTACCGACCCTATCCCTTGCACCTTTGACGGGGAGAAAAAAACCCTGTGTCGTCGCAAATTCGGCACTCTGGAAAAGATCGTGCATTGGCTCGAATCTGACCCACAGCCGGGCCAGAAGCCCTTCTGCGAGAAAATCTCCGGGGGCGTCACCGATTCCGGGGAGCAGTTGTATACCGCCCCTGGGGTACCGCTGACTGAGGACGTGTACATTTGGTGGCAGGAGGAGGCCGACCAGGGTTCCCAAACTGTTCTTATGGATGCGGACGAGCTGAGCGACCCGACCGCCGAGGCATGGGAGAGCATGGAGCGCCTGGTAGTTCACTCTGAACCGCTTCCGGTCACGGTTGAAAACGTGCTGGCGTATGCTAAGGGCGGGGTTTTCACCGTGAATCCACCGGAGCGAATCGAGATCTTGTCGGCTGGCGAAATCCTCGACGAGCTTATGGAGCATTTCAATCAGGGCGACGCCCCGGGGTTTATCCGGGGGCTCGGTCGATAATCTTCTAGATGCCCACTAGGGGCGCATAGCAAAACCCCCCGGTGCCACCGCCCAAAAGTGGGCGTGGGAAGAGGCACCAGGGGGATCCCCCACCTGAAGGTGAGGGGACAGAAGGGCGCGCATCAGGGATGCGCGCACAGAAAGGATAGCATGTGACGGAAAGAAAAAGGACGGTATATCTAACCTCCGCACAGGCTGCAGAAATGGCTGGAGTCAAAGAGCGCACCGTGCAGAAGAACTGTGCAGCTGGCAATCTTCATGCCGCCGGGCAGATCGGCAAGACTCTAGGGTTTCTTGAGGCTGATGTGAAGGACTGGATGGATTGGCGGGAGAAGAATCCGCGTTATTCCCGGGCTTGGGGTTGGAATGATAGCGGAACGCCGCGTCCCGGCGGGAAGAATATCAAGAAGAAGCGGAAGTGACAGAAATTTAGCAATGAGGACTACGGGGAGGGAAGCCCCGAAGCACCTTAACCGGCAGTGCCAACCGGTGCAGCCGAAACTTACGACAGAAGGAAAAATAGTGACAATTTTCTATGAATTCATTCTGGAAGCCACCGGGAGTGAAATTCTTGCTCTCTTGCTTGGTGCGTTCGCAACCATCTGGGCGGGGCTTGTGGGCTTGGCTCTACTCTTGGTTATATGCGCGAGCGTTATGGATGGGTTTCTTACGCTTGTAGAAATGATTCGATACGAAGAGACCTTGGAGAAAAAGGCAGTCCCTGGAGAGTTCGCCTTTGACTTTGAAATCTACCACTGGAACGACGACATCGAGGAAGAAGAGCTCGTCAAGAACCCGACCTTTGATGAGGTCAAGCTCCAAGAGCCGACCTTTAAGCTTCGCTCGACTCTACCTGGTCATAAAGAGCTCTTATTCACGGATCTAACGTTCAAAAATGGTGTGTGGTCTCAGAGCGGCTGGAATGGCTCACCGGACGATACCGATCGGCGGGTCGTTTCTACCGTTCACATTGTGCCCACCGACCGAGAAACCAGCTACACTACCACCGAAATTTGGCACTTGAGGCACTGCAGCCGCCGGCAGCTTCGCAAGGAAAAGGAAGCAGGGCAGGTTCACCGCCACGGTGGACGTTGCAAGCGGATTAAGTCGGTCAAGCACGTTTTCTGGCACATCAGGAAAGGCTAGGAGGCCACATAACGAAAGGGTGCCCCGCTCTCTACAGAGAGCGGGGCACCCTTTCGTCTGTCTCGAGGCGAAGAAAGTTTAGCGGGTGAAAATATGGTGTAAAGATGCGCGCATGCTGCTTGAAAATGCAGTCAAATTTCAGGGAGGAAACTTCGCTCCAGAACAGGGGAAGGCTGTACCGTGCGCCTGGCGAGCGCGTTTGTTTCCGTCATGTGTACGGTGTGGATTCCGTACTGGTGAATCTACCCGGGGGTAACCCTGGGTCGTGGCATCTATAATACATACTAAATACTCTTATTTGCCCTTTAGATTCAAGGGGCGTATCAATTTTGCCGATAAAGGCGTCAGAAAGGACGAAGAACGTGGCAGATCAGGCGTATATGGGAAACCTGGCAGATGATCCGGTGCTCCGCTACAGCCCCGACGGCAAGGCATGGGTGAGAGGCAGAATCATCGAGAACAAGAAGGACCGATACGATCCGACCACCAAAACGTGGGTAAAGAACGAGAACAAGCTTGTCCTGTCCTACAAGCTGTCGGGTGCGCTCGCTGAGCATTTTGCGCAGAGCGCTAAGAAGGGGCAGCGGTGGGTGATTACCGGTGATTTGGTAACTCGTGAGTTTGAGAAGGACGGGGTGCGCCGGTCTATGACGGAGATTATCGGTACTGATGCTGCTGCGTCGGTCATGTTCGGAACGACTTCATTCACGCGGGCTTCGTCAGGGCAACACTAGTCATAAGGTTTTTGAGGGGCTGGCACATGGTTGATGTGCCAGCCCCTCGCTGCTTGTTCCCCTGCTTGTAGAGGGGTTTCGTATTGCGGGTGAAGTCTTTATTTTCAAGGTCACCCAGGCAGGTTACGTATATACTGGGAGCATGTTTACCATACTCATTATTCTCACCTTTGCGGTCTCGTATGGCATGCAATGGGCGATTCGCTTTGCGACTCCGGGGAGCTCTTTGGAGTCGGGGCTTCTGAAGGCGCAGCTGCCTTTGACCGGAACGCTTCTCGCTGGTTCGCTACTGCTGGCGTGGCCTTCGATTCAGCGAACCCCGCCGCTGCTGGTCTTCTTGACCTCGCCGCTGATTATCTTCGTTATCCTGCTGATTATGCTGGCCGTGTCGTGGTGGGTGCAGTACCGTAGGACGGGTCGATCATGGCGTAGCCGTCAGAAGGAGCAGCAGAGCCGGGGTTTGGCTAAGGCAACGGCTGAGTATTGGCCGCGGTTCTTCTGGTGGCTGCGGTTGGCGCTATCTGGTGACACTCCCAAATGGAGCCCTATTCATCAGGGCTTGCTGTTGGGTGCGTTGCTGGCGGCGGCGAACCTGTCGTGGGTGGGTGTGCTTATCGGTGCGTTGCTGGTGAGTGTTTCGATTGCCCGTGGTTTCTCTTTGCGTGCTAAGCAGCATGAGCATCTAGCCCGTCTGGGGGCGTTCTTGCTGGAGAAGAAGGTCATCAAGAAGGACATGGACCCGGCGAAGGCTATCAAGATTGACTGGGATCTTGACCAGCACACCCCCCGCCAAATCCGCATTGGATACCACGTCGGATACAGTGTGCACGAAGAGCGCACCCGCAATGATTTCGAGAAGTCGTTTGACGGTCAGTTCTGGACTGATGATGCGTACAAGATCGTCTGGGATCAGCGTAATAACCAGATCGTTATCTCGACGATTGTGTTGCCGGCAAATATCCGCTGGAGCGGTCGAGTCCACGAAGATCCCTTCACTTTCATCATCGGCACGAACCTTGCCACCGGCGAAGACGTCACCTTCTCCGTCAAGAGCGAGAACCCGCACGGGCTCGCTTTTGGTGGTACGGGTTCGGGTAAGTCTGAGGTGATGATGACCTATATTGCTCAGGCAATGCTCAAGGGCTGGTACGTGGTGTTGGCTGATCCGAAAACTTCTGGTTTGATTCAGTTTAGCCGTAAGCGCCGCTACAGCAACCGTAATGGCCTTAACACGGGTGTGGCTCCTTTGATGGTGGGAGATGCTCGCCCGGGCATTATTGCTCACGCTACCGATATTGTCGGCTGTGGCGATGTTCTGCATATGGTGCTGGCTGAGATGGAGCACCGCAAGCAGCTCACCGCGCTCTACAACGTCTCCAATGTGGGTAGTCTGCCTGTTGATGTTCGTGCCGGTAAGGGAGGTACTGCCCCCATTAAGCCCATGCTTGTCGTCGTTGATGAAGTTGTCTCCCTCTTTATGTCTGAGAAGATTGATACTGATGATCCGGTCATGCTGAATCAAATGGAAGCCCGCAAAACAGCAGGGGTAGATTTGCTTCGCTTGGCTATGGAGGCTCGAGCTTTTGAAATTTTCTTGCTGGTGGCCGGTCAGCAGCCTACAGCAGCGGATATGGGTACGACTTTCCGTGCACAGCTGGGTCTGCGCGTGGGCATGGGTGGTCTGAACTCCGGCACCTCTCTGATGGCTTTCAACGAGGCAAACCCTGTCGAGCTGAAGACCCTGAACAAGCGCACCGGCAAGAAGGTGCCCGGTCGTGGCCGATTTAAAGCCGACATATCACTTCCGGCCGAGCCGATGCAGGCATGGTGGTGTGGTCCCGAGGCCGCCGATCTGGACGAGTTCTGTCCCTACCCGGATTACCCGGAGGTTGAGACCCCCGTCCAGATGCCCGAAACCTTCCTGGTGGGCACCCCGTGGGAGAAGAAGATCAGCCACCCTGAACCCCCAGAGCAGGCACCCGCACCGGCACCCGAGGCCAGCAGCAAGAGCAAGCCGGCGCGAGCGCTTGAAATCATTGATTCGGACGAGCCCATGGCTTCAGTCTCCGAGCCGACGGACTGGGCCGGCGCGGTGGAATCCCACCCGGAGACCGAAGAGGAACCCACCGGAGGCGGCAGTGTTGATGATGATGCAGAAGCCTGGATGCAATACCAGCAAGAACTCTTCGATACCCCGGGGGAGAGCAGCAGCGAAATGGCAGATTTCCAGCCGCCAAACCCCCGCAACAACTCCTCCGAAGACTGGGTATAAATAAACCCCAAACCCCCGCCAACACTACATAAAACAGGCAAATACGTATATACTATAGGTGTTGTAAACCTCAGCGAGCGCACCATAACCCACTCAGACTACACAGGGGTTATGGTGCGCTCGCATTTGATGGAAAGGCGGCCGGTGATGGCGGGTAAGGGCAGTAACGACGGCGGCTTCTTGGGCCGTATCATCTCGTGGGGTGGTTTCGTATGCATCCTGGCGGTGTTCGTTTACTTGGTCTCTTCGCGCGGCTGGGACGGAATGATGCAGCTGGTTTTCAGTGAGTGGCTACCTGCAGCAGTTGAATGGCTCAAGAGCCTTGGCCAGGCAATCTGGGACGTGCTGCAGAAGATCCCCGGGGGAGGTGCCGCGTAGCCATGATGGGTAAAGAACACGCGCTAGTCGGATTCGGCGCGTATGCTGCTGGAGCTTACGCGGCAGCGCACGCCGGGCTGTTCCCGGCAGAATTTGCCACCGCCGGCGCGCTGACCGCTGGTGCTCTTGTCTCTGCAGGAGCGGCTCTTATTCCTGACATTGATCACCCTTCCGGAACCGTAGCTAATGCGGGCGGGCCAATTACCCGCGCGATTGCCCACGCAACCAACGCCGTATCGGGCGGCCACCGAGAAGGCACCCACCAGCTGTGGTTTGCCGCGGCGTTCTTCCTGCTGGTCTGGGCTACCACCACCGGAGCAGAGGCCGTCGGAACCTCTTTCAATGCGCCGGCGCTCATCACCTGGCACGTGCTCGCGTCCTGTCTCTGGTTCACCGTTATTGTCGCCTTCGGGGCGCAAGCAACCTCCAAGACCTTCTTGCACCAGAAGCTCAACCGCATCTGGCAGCAGAAGACCGGCGTGGCCGCCAAAGCCTACGCCTGGGCCTTCGCCGTCGTGTCCTGCCTGCTGGCCTGGCTACTGTGCGGGCCGGCAGATACGTGGGGGTGGCTCGTTCCCGCAGTCATCACCGGCCACCTATCGCACCTGCTCACCGACGCGCTCACCAGCGCAGGCCTAGAAATCCTTCCCGGTAAACGCATCTACCTGCCACTCCTGGGGGACACCACGGCCCACAACCCGGTACAGATGCTACTGGGTGTTGCTACCGCCGTGGTCGGCCTCGCAGCCATCATCTTTGCCGCTACCGGCTGGTCTCCGCAGGCCATCGACTTTGGTCACTTCTCATTCACCTAAAACCCGTCCAATGACATACCCGGCGGCCTACAAGGCCGCCGGGTATGTCTATAAAAAAATCACCCAGACCATGAAAACAAAGGGAACCGGCATAGATTACGTATATACTGTATGTATGCACCAACCGACCCCACCTCAAAATATTATCGTCATCAAGCCCGCTGAACCCGATTTCGGCACCGCATCGGACGACGACGAGGACACCGAATCATTCCACGGACCCGAGCTCCACTACACCGAAGCTCAAATCCAAGAAGGATTCCGCTACTCAGCCTACGCAGCAGCCTGCGCAGCAGCCCTCGTCATCCCAGGACTATCCCTCCCGGCGATCTTCCTGGGCACCCACTTCATCCGACGCGCTCGCCGTAACGGCAACCCAGCCATGGTGGGGTCGATCGTCAGGACCCTAAACATCATCGAGACCATCCTCCTCCTCATTGCTCTTGCTATAGCAATTATTGGAGGCCTCGCATGGTATCAGGACCTGGAGCGCACCCAGCAACAGCAGCAGCAGGTTTACAGCTCCGTAAGCCCGACCGCCGCACCCACCATTCAAAAATAATCGTCCCGGAAAGGACAACCCTAATGACCGAAAACAGCCCCCAGACCGAGACCATCCGCCCCGAGGAGATTGCCGCCGCGCTCGCCAAGGACCGGGCAGCAGGCAAGATCAGCATCATTGATGAGGATCACCTGCTGATTCACCCTGAAGACGGCACGGAGCCCGTCGAGGTCTCCACCGAAGATTACATCCGCAGCTTTGACCGCTTCAGCCAGGCATACGACGGCGTAATCATGCAGGCTAAGGCTCAGTTCCTCTACCAGAGCCAGGCAAAGACCCCTAAGCGTTTTCTGGACAAGCCGCTGAAGCGCCCGGAGGTCGCTAACATTCTGGCAGTGCTTTCTGTCGCCGTCCTGAGCGCGCTCATGTTCTGGTCTTTCGTATTCGCTCACCCGCTGCTCCAGTCCTTGAACACCCCTGGCCCTACTGCCCTTGCAGATTTCTGGGGCAAGGTCTTCATCATCGGCAATATCGGCGCAACCTTCTGCATCATTATCTACGGCCTCTACTACGGCTACTGCGTCCGCAATATCGCCACCGAAGACCGCTTCAAGGTAGGCATCGAATACACCCCCATTGAAGGCGTAGAAGACAGCATCAAGAACTTGAGCCCGGTGGTCATCAACATTAAGCCCACCACCATCGGCCAGTTCTTCCGCGTCTGCTGGATTTTCGCATGGTTCCCCTTCATGAAGACCTACCTGCACCTGATGGTGTTCTTCCTGGCGCTGCCTTGGGGTATGCGCCTGATCGACTCCATCTAACCTAAAACACCCAAGGCGAGCACCCCCATACACCGGGGTGCTCGCCTTTCCTATACCCTCATTTTCAAATGGGACTAGCTCGACTAAATACTAGAAACAAGCGTGAATATATGAAATAATAAAGGCATAACAAAAGCCTAGACATGAAGGAAGCTACACGCGAGGGTTCAATTCCCTAACTAGGCGCGCTCGCCCTTGAAGGCGAACAATAAGAGATATTTCAACAACTAGTGATGATGAGCGTTACAAGGTATGTTGGGATCTTCTCTTCCGGGCAAGATGCCTGCAGTCCCCGGTTATCGGGGACTGCAGGATTACCCCCCCCCCGACATAACAACACGACAAAAGGATAGGCAGATGAAAATCGAGACTCTCCACATCCGCAAGCATGCCGGCCCCGCTGATGCCAGCGGCCACCCGTATATCGCCGTGAATATCCTCTACGATCCGTGCGATACCAACGCTCGCAGTAAGACCATCTCACGGCTGCTTGCCTCACTCATCAGCGACTTCACGCCTGAGCGTCTGGACGCTCAAGCCAAGACCATCAATTCAAGTACCGGCACCTGGGCTGAATACAGCTACACCACCGAGCCGGCCCGCTAACTCGAACCACACCCAACCCGAGAGGATACCCCATGGCTTACAACAACAGCTGCACCGCAGCTCAGCGCCGCTACATCGAAGTACTGGCAAAGGACTTGACGGACGATCAGCTCAACGTAGCGATCCGCAAGACCGGCACCAGCTCAAACCGAGTGTATGGCTCCATGCACACACGCAACCAACGACTGCAGCACCTAACCAAGGACTACGCCTCTACCCTCATTAGCCTTCTGAAAGATGAGGAGTACGTGAACTCGCTGATCGCTACTGATGGGCACGAGAAGAGCGACGAGGAAGAAGGGGAGTAGCTATATTTGCATGGCTCTAGTGTGATAGACTCATGAACATAAGTTGTAGAATATTAAGAATCTTTCAACACGCTTTGATGTTCTACACAAAGTAAGAAAATGGGCTGAGATCCACACGGATTTCAGCCCATTTTCTTTGCCCTACAGAGCCTTCACATGTTGCTAGTCAGCGGGGGAGAGGCTCGCTAATGCCGGGTGATTGCGCAGCGCTTCCTCCAGCTCACCGGGCAGCTCATCAAGATACGCACTTGTCACAGCCACAGACGAATGGCCCATGATCTTTGAGACCACCTTCAAGTCCCAGCCCGCAGCCAGCAGCAGTGTCGCCGCGGTGTGGCGCAGGGCGTGCGGAGTCAGCTCTCGATACAGTCCGGACACCTCCGCGTTCTCCAGAACACGGCGAGCGCACCGGTCTACAATGCGATTCACGGCAACGGTGCTGAGTCGGTTACCTCTGGTGGAGATGAAGACCCAGGGGATCGTGGCGTCAAGCTTGCGGGTGCGGATATAGGAGTCACGGATTCGCACGTATTCGCTCCACATGGCGGCAAGGCTACGGGGCAGAGGGATAGTGCGCTCGATATTACCCTTACCAATAACCGAGATGCTCAGCTCCGATCCGGATTCCTGAACGTCTACAATCCGCAGGCCGTTAAGCTCAGAGGCACGCAGCCCTAACGTCACCAGGGTATAGAGAATCAGCTGATCACGGTGCCACGTAAAGACAGCTTTCTCGCCCTCTTCTTCTGCAGGGTAGGGGCCGGGCCCGACCTCCAAGAGGGCTTGCGCCTGCGCCAAAGACAGCGACTTGCGCTTGCGGTTCACCGGCGTACCGGCACGTACCGTAGTGGAAATCGTCATCTTCTTTGATGGATCAGCAATCACCCAATCACGCTGAAATGCGTAGGCCAAGAAAGAGCGCACCGCAGCCATAAATCCCTGCCGCGTGTACGCACTACGCACCGCGGCATTCTTGTTCTCCAATGATTCAGCGCGGCGGCGATCGGGCAGCTTGGCGTACTCAATGACTAGCTGATCGAGGCGCTCGCCGGTGATGGAGGAGAGCCAAGCGTTCGGGCCGATGAGGTTCACCATGTCGGTTAGGTGACGGCGGGTGGTCGTGAGTGAGCCGGCGGAGTACTGCTCAATATGGGTGAGGTTCTCGAGGTGGACTAGGTAGCGTTCGACGGCTTCGTGGAGTGTCTGGGGGTGGGCTGGATAGGTGGGCTGATTCGGTGCCGGTGGGTGGGGTTCATTGAGGGGCTTGGTGGCCTCCATGGCAGCCTTTCGAAGTAGTGGGGTAGTGCCTAGTACCACCCGTAGAAATGTTATAAAATAGGTCTTATATTACATTCTAACAGATGGAGGGGTGCTACCTCTTTATCGCCAAGAAAGGTAGCCTGAATCCATGACCCCAATTTTTACCTTCCTCATCACCAGTGCCCCGGCGCTGCTGATCGTCATTATTCCTATGGTGATGACCTGGCGCATCGTCGTGCGCGCCAGTCGAAACCTGGATACCATCGACCGCACTATCCGCCTTGGTCGGTACATCCTGCCACGCTGGGCTGCTTGGCATATCCCCGGCGCTATCTACCTGGTGCTGGCCATCTTGAACCTGATCGCGCTGCTCTTCATTGATCCGCGGATCGGGTCTCGGTATGCCGCTATGGGTCCCGGCTGGGAAACGGCTTGGAGCCTCTATACGCTACTGATTGGTCTGCCGCTGATGGTAGTTTCATACATCGCCATCCCCTGCTCCCTGTACATCTGGATTCGAGTGTGGCTACTGGGCCGAAATAAGACCAAGCGCAAGGAGCATGATGTCCGCGGCGCCCTGGCACATCTGCGCAGCCAGGTTCGCCAGGCAGGAGAAGAGCAGCGCCAAATCCGAGATAATGACCAGCGCTAACGGCAGCCCAAACCTTTCTGCCGTGTTTTTATAGCTGTGTTTATATGCCTTGATATTCCCTAGTGCCATTTGAGAGGTTGCACACCCCTGTAAAACCGCTATACTGGAGACAGATTTTAACCGCACATACAAAAGCCGCCACCGGAAGACGTCTTGCAGGACGCCGGCAACGGACTCGAAAGCAAAGAAGGGTAAAAGAAAACCCCTAGCTCGGGATTGCAGTCCCATATGAACTAGAGGTTTCCTCAAAAGCAAAATGATTAATTCCATTGTACGTAGCCGTACCCATAAAAGCAACCCCAAACTTGAATGGGAAAGCATTGGTGCCCACATCATGCGAACCGGCCTCGCCCGAATCAGCGACGACAACGGCGAAACCTACCCCAAGGCCACCGAAGCACCCACCCCCCAGACCCTGCCAGCGGCACCCACCGCCGCCCGCATCTACACCCAAGCCCCCGACGGAGAATGGGTTACCCATTGCCTCGTCTTCGACCTGGACGCAAAGAAGCACCACAGCCCCGAAGACGTCGCCCACGATGCCCACAAGCTCACCGACGCGCTCGCTGAAGCCGGCATCGAAACCATCACCGACACCTCCCCCTCTGGCGGACGCCACATCTACGTGCCCTCCCTCCAGCCCATTGCCGGGCACCTGGCCCAGGACATTGTGGATCGCCTCAAGGCACACCTGCAGCTGACCACCTGCGACATTACCCCCATGCGCGGCTACCGCTCCGGAATCATCCGCACCCCCGGTAGCCCCCACAAGCACGGAGGCCACCAAAGCCTCATCACCCCCCTCACCGACGCAGTACGCATCCTCGAGCACGGTAACCGCAACACCGACTTCGCAGCCTACGTGTCCACCCTGCCCGTGGCCATTAAGAGCAAGCGCATCGACCCTGCCATCTACGAACCCAACGCCGAACCCTCCCCCGCCGCTGCCCTCAGCTACGGCTGGAAGCGCTACGCAACCACCGGCGCCTTCCGCCACCTCAAGACCGCCAAAGGTGGCCGCTACCCCTCAGCCTCCGAAGCGCGCCTGGGATTCCTCGCATACCTACACCGCGCCGGCTACGACTACCCCACCATCCGCCGAAACACTCGCACCGGCACCTGGCCCGCGCTCACAGACGCATACAGCAAGTACGGCCCCGAAGAGCGCGAGCGCCTCATGACTCGTGAATGGGCCCTGGCTGCTACCGAGCATGGCACCCGCCGTGCACGTACCCAGAAGGCCCCGGTGAACCCGGTCCACTACCTTCTGCGCGCCACGACTCCGATCTGGGCTACCAAGAAGGCCAATAGCCGTAAGCGTGACCGTCAGACCGCTATCCGCCAGTGGGCGACCCTCACTGATGTGCACGGCACCGAGCTCTACGGAGGCTCCGAGGCCGCCCTGTCGCTGCGCCTTGTCCTCAAGGCGCTCTCCGCGCAGGCATACCGTTCTGGATCCACGGTCTTCACCTGCTCGTACCGCACCCTGCGCCTCTATACCGGACTGTCCCTGGGCACCATCCGCAATGTCATGACGCGCCTGCTCACCGAGGAGAACCCCCTGCTGGAGCTGGCCTACCACGGCGGCATGAACCGCCCGAACAGCTACCGCCTGATCATCCCTGAGACCCACGCACAGCTGGCTACGACCGCCTACATCAAGGGAATCATCAGCCCCCTCCCCCAGGCCTTCTACGGCCTCGACAAGGCCGCCTGGTTCATCTTCCACACCTTCACCCGCCGCAACAAGCGCACCCTGGCAGAGCTGATCCGCCTCACTGGCATCAGCGCTCGCCGTGTGGCTCGTGTGGTGAAGATGCTGGTCAGTGAGAATTTTCTGGCGGAGACGGTCAAGGGTGGCGTGAAGGCCTGGTGCATGGATCAGTGGTGCGATTTGAAGGAGCTGGCGTTCTGGACTGATGGCTCGACGGTGTATGCGCAGCTGAATGCGGAGGTGACGGAGCAGCAGTCTCAGTGGAGGCAGAAGTGCATTCGTTATTACCGCACTATGAAAGATTCCCTATATACTAAAGGGAGCACAGAGCCCAATGTTTACCGTGGTTCGTCGCTTAAATTGATTGTTTCTTCTTCGCGCCTGTGCGCGGATTTGAACAGCAAGGTACAGCGTACACGCCGCGGGGGATTGAAAGGACCCACCCACCCATGTTCCGGCGCAACCGCCCCGCCCCCACCGAAGAGACCACCCTCGAGCCGACCGGCGACCCCCACCTGGATGCTGGCCCCGATCCAGCTTTCAAGCAGCGCCGCCTCCGCGGTTGGGCCATCACTGGCGTTATCGCCCTTACCCTCCCGACGATTTGGGTCTTTGCAATGAGCCAGGGATTCAAGATGAACCGCCAGGCGCCGCCTACGGAGGATCTGGTACGTCAGGGTGCCTCCGACTACGGCTGTGGTCTCTCCCGTGTATGGTACACCTGGGATTCTGACAATCCCGATGCGCGCGGCACGGCTCTGAAGGTCTACAATCCTTCCTGGGACTCTAGGAAGGGCTGGAACGGTCAGGGTAAGCAGGTGGTTGCCTATACGACTTCCCCGATTACGAAGAAGGTAGAGGGGAAGGATCGCGAGTATGATGTGACCTGCGGCATTTTCTTCAGTGATCCGTCGATTGCCCCGGTCTTCGACACGGTTCGCGTGCTGGCTGGCGAGAACTACGGGGAATACTCTCCGCTGTCCATGCCGGCTCCGGTATCGAATCCTGCTCTTCCTGTTCCTGGTCAGGCGTATAAGGATGAGGCGGTAGTTCATGATTTGCAGGCGCAGCCGAATGTCTCGACCCCCGTCACAGCTCAGATCCGCTCGTACATGGACGCATGGGGTAAGGGTGACCGCACGGTGCTGCAGGCACTGATTACTGGAGACATGACCCCTGCTCCCCTGTCGGGCGGGCTGTATCTGGCTTCACCCTCCGACGCATCGGAGATTAAGGTTTATCAGACCAAGGATTTGTCGCGCACCTACGCGGATGTGAAGGTCCGCTGGTCCAGCAAATCCGGAGCAGTTGTTGAGGCAAATTACCGCCTCGATTTCGTACAACGGGACGGGAGGTGGCTAGTCTCTAAGGTTGATTCCATTCCACTAGATCAGAAGGCTTACGTCTCACAGAATCAGTAGTACGTAGCACACCACGCTCAATAGAAGCGTTCATACAAAATCAATTCGACAAGGAAAAATAATGCAGTTTTTTCAGAACATCATTAACAGTGGCGACAATATGGTTATGGCTGGCGTTTCCATCGCCTGTGCCGTCGCCTTCTTTATCAACCTGAAGAATGGCGGTAAGCAGCTTCTGATTACCCTGGCTTTGATTGCAGTGGCTGCAGGCCTGTACACCCAGCGTGTCCCGATCTTCAATGGCATTGGTAACCTGCTGAGCAGCATGTTCAACTAAGCGGATGAGAAGAGGAAGGTGCTACGAATACTGGTTGTTTTGTAGCACCTTCTCCTCTTCCGACCAGACCCAAAGGGGACATAACGGTGGCACGTCACGTCAAAAACAACACGGACATTTACGAGTTCAAGGACCGTTACATCCGAGGCACCAAGGATGTTAACTTCACAAAATACGTTCCTGAAGAATTTCTGAACTGGGTCTTATGGCTCTACATGGCGCTTATCACGGTCCCTGTGTGGGCGCTTTTTATCACTCTCAAGTTCTGGCCTCTAGACCTGGTGCCAATCAGCTCTGTTGCATGGGCTCTGCCCTGCATCTTTGGGTGGATGCTCTATGAGAAAGACCGCTACGCTTCGGTACCCACGACCCTGCGGGCAAAGCTGCTCTGGCGCTACTACACCCGTACAGCGCACCTGCAGGTCAATGGCAAGCCTTACTACGGGGCAAAGCGTATCGTCCAGGTCAAGATGATTCACCCCTCTACTCGCAAACAACACGACAACAACTAATACTCTTCAGGAAGGACCAATTATGAGTATGAAAGCCTCCATCGGAAACGCCCTCAGCCAAATTGGCGTGCTCAGCGGCGTAGACCTTCTCGATGTCACCTACTGTGATGACTTGATCATCTGCTCGGACTCCGAGGTGTGGACCTATATGGTCGTCGCTGGCGAAAACTTCGGCATCACCACCTTCCGCAAGCTCGAACAGCACGCAGAAGACATCGACACCATCTTCGCAAACATCACCGACGTGCCCATCCACATGCGACTGGTTACCATGCCTTTTGACGGTCAAGCCTGGCTGAAGATGATGCTCGAGCATCAGGAACAAGAATCCGCATCCACCGGTGTTCCCGTCGCACCCATCTACAACACCTTCATGCGAGCGCAGGCTGATACGCTGCGTCTGCAGGGTGCTAAGACGTTCCGCCGCTACATTGGCGTGTATCTGGGCCGCCGTCACCCGAAGAGCTCGCAGCGGTGGGGAGAGGGTACTCCCCTGGCGTGGGCTTCGAAGCAGTGGGATAAGGTGTTTGGTTCGGCTGATGCTGAGCCGACTGCTGAGGAGCTGGAGCACTACCATAAGCAGGCTAAGCAGATGCGTGAGCGCTTTGTTTCCAGCTCTCGTCTGCGTGCCCGTGGTGCGAGCGCGCAGGATATGTGGGATCTTTACTATCACTGTTTGAACCTGGGCATTAATCGTCCTGCTCCGACCCTGTACGGTAAGCAGTGGGGTGCCAACGAGGCGTCTTCGATGACTAGTGTCGTGGATACGACCGACCCGGCAGCCATGAAGATTACCATGCGCAATCCTCAGATTCATCAGGACCGGCAGGCGTGGCAAAAGCTGACGGCACAGGGGGTTGAGGTGCCCGAGCCGTCCCCCATTCTGGAATCCCATGTGGTCGGCATGTCCGTTGAGCTGCCGAAGAAGGGCATTCCTGCAATGTGGGTGGAACAGCTGAAGGAACTCGGTATCCCGGTGGATATTTCGTTCCGCTTTATCGTGAAGTCGAGCCAGAAGGCGGAAGATGACGCGAAGAAAGCTAACCGAAAGATTAACCAAGAGTCCGATTACCAGTCGGATACGAGTGGATCGCTCAGCAACGAGCTCACACGCCTCAAGGAAGAATCGAAGCAGCACAGCTACGCGGTGGAGAATGACCAGACGGCTCCGCTGATTACCCTCACCACCCGCGTTTTCGCTCATGCCGAGACTCGAGACAAGGCTATCGAATACTCCGAAGAAATCATTAACCTCATGCGCGAGTCCATGAGAACGAACCTGAACCCGCTCTTTGGCGCTTCCTACGATTACTGGCGTGAGTCCTTCCCTGCACAGAAAACGTTGCGTGATGCCAAGCTGACCGACCATCACACGACCCACACCGATATTGGCGCACTGACCATGAGCGGTGTGTTTACCACCGTGGAGGTTGGCCACAAGTACGGTTTCTACGTCGGGTCCTATGGCTCTACCCCGGTCTTTTTCGACCCAACGCTCTTGGGTAAGAAGGGCCACGCACCGGCAACCTTCTTCAACGGCTCCTTGGGCTCCGGTAAGACTGTCGCCTCTCTGCAGCTGCTCGATCTGTGTCGAATCCGCAACTACTTCACGGTTATTATCGACCCGAAGCGCGACCAGTTGGCGAACCTCGCTCTGCATGGCCGCGGTCACGTCAAGCTGTGGTCTCTGAACACTGAGGGCAAGCCCGGCATGCTCGATCCGTTCACTCTCATCTCCCGAGAACCCAACCCGGAAGACCCCGACCGAGACACCGCCGATAAGGCCTACGATTTGTGGCGCTCCGAAACGTTCTCCCTGGTGGAGATGGTCATCTCTGAAATGCTCGAATCCAGCATGACTGAGAACCAGCGCGCTCGCCTGAACGACTTGATCCGTCTGGAGCTCTCGACGGAGAACCCGTCCATGTACACGCTGATGGAGCGCATGCGCCGCGGTGAGCTGGGCAAGAGCGAGGAAGAGCTTTACGCGGACTCTGGCAGTGAGGCATACCAGGGAATGCGCCGTGAAATGTCCAATCTGCATTCCAACCTGCAATCCGCAGCGGAGGACAGCATTGGCCGCCTCGTCTTCGGCAAGAGGACCGAGAACGTGCAGCTGCACTATTCGGGCGTAAACACCATCCTCATCAACACCAACGGGCTTACCCTTCCGACCGAAGGACAGGCCGCATCAGGCTACCGCGAGCGCGCCTCCTCCATGGTCTACGGCTTGCTGGCAACTTATGTTGGCCAGCTGTTGATTAACTCGAAGTCGATCAAGGGTTTCAAGGTGCTTGTGGTGGACGAGTTCAACGTCGCGCGCGACAATGTGGCGTTCCAGTCCCAGATTAAGCGCATCGTTTCAATGGGCCGATCCTTGATGATCACGCCATTCTTGCTGGATCAGTCCACGGCCAGTGCGAACGATGAGAAGCTGTTTGGCAACAAACTCGGTGGACGTTGGGTGGGACGCTCTGATGAGCGCTCGCGTAAGGCTGTGGCGACGGCTTTAGGTTATGCCGATCGCCCGGACGAGTTCGAGGCTCTGGTGGCTGCTATGCCTGATGTGATGCGTGACCGTCCGGGCCGTGCGCTGATTTCGTTGCCGCCGGATGACGATACCGGCAACATCAACAACGTGAAGGTGGTCCAGTTTGATATTGGCTGGAACCCCGAGTATCAGGCGTTCTTGTCCAATAATGACGGTCAGAGCCGAGATGAGCGCGCGTCCATGCAGCAGTACCCGACGGACGCGAACGGCATTTGGCTAGATCCGTATTCGCCGGTGCTGGAGTCCACTACTGCTGTGGTGGAGCCCGAACCTGCCGCTGAACGGGCAGCAGAAACTGTAACTGTTCAGGAAGATGCCTGGGTGTAGCGGCTGCTCCCCCATATGTGAGAGGAAAAAGATTGTGAAAGAAATGGTCTGGCGCACCATCCCTACGTGGGTCTGCCGGATTGTGTTTGCCGTGGTGCTGGCAAGCTTCATCAGCTACATTTCAGCGCTGATGCAGGCTCAGGTGGCGCAGGCGTGGGCTCCGTTCGGGCTGGATAAGATTTGTGATATCCAGTACGTGATGGACCCGCCGGCTTACTCGACGTCCACCGTCGATTCTGGCCACACCACCGACGGTCTGAACGTCACCCCGACCAAGGTCTCCTACACGCAGATCAGCGATTTCTGGGGTGCCTACGGCTCTTCTGGCTATGCTTGGTCCATCTACGAGGTCGCTCCGTGTCAGCCGGTAGATACCGCCGTCAGCTCTGCCGGTACGATCCTGGCAAACCTGCCGTTTGGCTGGGTGGTTACCCTCGTTGAGCTGATGCGCGCGTTCATCAACGTACCTTTCAGTAACGATTTCGTGTCCCCCTTCATGTCTTCCGAAATCGTGACTAACATCTTCCGTCACTTCGATCAGACTCTCGTTAAGAGCGGCATGCTAGCAGCTATCGTGTCCCTTGGCGGTGCCTGGCTGATGTTCATGTGGCACAAGAACGGTGCGAAACTCACCCTCACCCGCATCTTCGGTGCTGTCGCCGCCGCCGGTGTAGCGAGCGCGCTCGTGACCTCCACCGTCACCCACGGCCTCTACACGACCATTAACACTGGTGCGACGCAGGTCAGCTTGGCTCCTGCAGCTGCTGTCTCTAGCTCTTGCTCTGGCAACGCGAAGGCCTCCGACGCGCAAACCACTGTGGATTGCATTTCGGGGTCCTTCATCTCCCGCCTGATTAACCCGGTCTACGCCTCTGGCGCGATCGGCAATAATCTGGGTGATCAGAAGGCGAAGTTTATCTCTGGTGTGGGCAAGAACCCCGAGGAGCTGGGTCCTGATTCCGAGGTCATCTACAACAAGAAGTCGAACAGCTATATTTCGGACAAGAAGGTCTTCTTCGTCTTTGATGCCGGCGGTCAGGGAGACGCCGTGAAGGTCAAGCTGCCCAAGGCCGGCGTGGTACCCACCGTAAACTCCGATAACCCCACCTGGGCCGAGTACCTCCACTGGACCAGCTCATACACCAAGTCAGAGCGTGAAGCCATCGACAACGGCGACGTGCGAGGCTGCAACCTCACCGCAATGCCCGGCCTGGAAAAGCTTCACGAGCAGGCAGAGAAGAACCCCGATTTGTGCACCTACAAGTGGGAAGTTCGCGCAGCGCTGCTCTACTCCGCGGCAAACGGCGGCGGCGGCTACGAAACCGCAGCCGGCAAGACCCCGTTCGTCGATCGCGTCCCCGCCTCCTTCACCTCCTTTGCTGCGCTCGCACCGGTCACTGACTTCATGGGTCTTATCGGTCTTCACCGCATGATGCTGAACCTGGACCTGATCTTCCTGGCTCTGACTCTCTGGTTCCGATTCGCGCTGATTGCTGGTACCGGTAACTGGAAGTCGCTAAGCATCATTGCTGGTGACCACGCTATCGTGGCGGCAAAGATTGTGGGTGTGGGCCTGGTTCTCTCAGGTACCGCTCTGACGCAGAGCATCGCCTACGAAGCGTTCGCGAAGGCTCTCCCTGGTGTGCCGCTGTTCATCCGCAGTATTCTGCTGTCAGTCATCACGATTGTTGGCGGCATTGTCTGCTACGTGATGTACTTCCGCGGCATTAAGAAGCTCACCGAGAAGTCCGCGCTGCTGGCAGCATCTCAGACGAACACCATTGGTGGACGTATGAAGGCCGGCACCGTCAAGACCCTCAACGCTGGCGCTGCCGTAGCTGGTGCTGCCGTAGCCGGCGGCGCTGGTGCAGCTTTGACCATGGCGGGTATGCAGGCCATCAAGGGCGCTAAGCGTGAAGAGCAGGAGAAGCTGGACCTGGAGAAGAAGTTCGCTCACGGTCAGGCCCGCGGCACCGAACGCCAGCAGAGGCGCGACCGCAAGGAGCAGGAGAAGAACCGCCACAACAACGCCATGCTCTATTTGCAGGACGCCGAGCCCCGCTTCAATGAGGCGATTGAAGCGACCCTGCAGAGCGCTAACGACTACGCGGATACCCGCACTGAGCTTAATCAGGTAGAGATTCAGCACACCGCCAAGACGAAGGAAATCACCGGAACCATCGAGACCAAGACCGCCGAAGCACGCACCGCTGAAGAGCAGAAGAACAGCATCGGTGAGCAGAAGCGCGTCCATGACGTGAAGATGCGCGAGCGCACCCACCTGCTTTTGGCTGCCCAGCAGCAGGTCACCGACGAGGACGGCGAGCCGGTTTTGAATGAGGAAGGTCAGCCGGTCACCCTTGCCGACAAGATTACGGAGGCGGCGCAGGCTCTCGAGGCGGCGCAGGCTAAGAAGTCTGAGGCTCAGCAGAACCTGGAGCAGCACCTGCAGGAGAAGGGCTACACCGTCCTGCATGAGATTCAGTACGACAAGAACGACCAGCCGGCATCCGTGAAGATTACTGACCTGGCAACCGGACAGGTTCGCGTTGCTCCTCCTGCCGAGTACGATCATGACTTCTCCCGCCAGAACGTGTTCCCGACGGCCGAGGAGTACGGTGCGTACAAGGCTTTGCGTAACGCAGCTGCCGCGGCTAACCGCGAGGCCAATAAGGCTAACCGCAGCTACGAGGAGACGACCGACCAGATCAAGACGGCTACCGATAAGTTCAGCCAGAAAATGTACAACTTTGCGATCCCGACCGAGAAGATTGCCAAGAAGCACAACTTGCCGACCGAGGCAGTGGCCGAGCTGCGCGTATCCTTCGAGGAATCTGCCGACATGCGCGACCGCCAGCAGGCCGCCATGTCTGATGAGAACGTCGCCCGCCGCGCCGCCAAGACCGCGCAGAAGGATCTGGAACGCGCCGAAAAGCAATACCAGCAGCAGGTCAAGGACCTCACCGCAGAACTGAAGGAGAAGGAAGCCGCGTTCAAGAGCAACGCAAACAACGCTCGCAGTATCGCTACCAACATGGACAAGGTCTACAGCACCGGAGGTATCGAGAACGTGATGAAGAAGGTCACCGAGAAGGACCCCTACATCATCGACACCGAAGCTGGCGAGGTGCACATGAACGGTGAAAACCTGCGCGAGGCAGTCGATAACGTCATCAACGATGTACGCGCCCGGATCGACTTGAACAACCCCGAACCGGCACGCCGCATCGAACCCTAACCCCCACCACAGAAAGGGTAAAAACACCCCGTACAGGGCCCCAGGAACCACACCTGGGGCCCTGCCCCATATACCCCCAAAACCCAAAACACATCTATACTAAACCTAAGACACAACCCATATAATCAGGGGAATCAATGCCAAAAACTAAACAGGCGCTCGCTCTAGGGTGCGCCTCCATGATGCTTCTGTCCGGGTGCACCATCACCGCAGGATTTAACAACGTTGCCGGCGGCGGGCAAAAGCAGCACCAATCATCCCAGCAGAACAACGCCGCCAGCTGCATTAAGCGCTCCGGAACCTCCAAAGGCACCGGCAACCTGGGAGACCAGAACCACCTCACCGGCACCAGCGACAAACTCTCCGAGGAGCAGAACAAGGTAGCGCAGACCATTGTCTCCGTCGGCCAGAACCGCGGCCTTCCCGAAAAAGCGCAGGCAATCGCCGTTGCTACTGGCCTGGTGGAATCCGACCTGACCAACATCAATTACGGCGACGACGGAGACGGTGTAACGAACCCGGACGGCACCCCCACCTCCTCCCTTGGTGTATTTCAGCAGCAGAAATGGTGGGGATCGGTAGAAGAGCGCATGAATGTGTCCCGCTCCGCTGAAATCTTCTACGAACACCTCGAACAAATCGACTGGGAAAACATGAGCGAAGGCGCCGCCGCGCAGAAGGTTCAGGGCTCCGCCTACCCTCACAAGTACGGGCAGCGTATGGCTGAGGCCTATGAGATCGTGCATGCCGTCTCCGCCTCCGGTACTGCAGAGAAGAGCGAGGAAACCAAAAAAGACGGCGACAATAAGGAAAGCAGCAACCTCTCCGCCCGAAAAGCCAGCTGCAACACCGCCGGGCACTCCCCCGCACAGCACGTGGACACCAACGGGCAGGACACCTACCCCGTCAAATTCACCCCCACCGAAGACGAAAAAGCCGCCTTCTTCCGAGACGAAACAGACCCCTGGGGATCCTACAAGGGTCAGTGCGTCTCCTACATTCTCTGGAAACTCAACGAGGCCCACGGAGCCACCGTAGACAAGCCCATCAACAAGGCAGCATTCGGCATGGGTGGAGACGCAAACGCCCGCAACTGGGACGACATCGACCGCAACTATGCCACCGTTGATAAGAACCCCACCCCCGGCGCCATCGCCCAATTCGAACCCGGAGCACTACCCGGCATCGGAGAATACGGACACGTCGCCTGGGTAGAAGAAGTAGACGAAGCAGGAGGCCGAGTCCGCCTCAGTCAGTACAACTGGACCCCGCTCCAGTACAACGAAATGTGGGTAGATAAGGACTCCGTATCCAACTACATCCACGTCAAATAACGAAAGGAAACCACCATGAGCACCCCCACCACCCCCCAAAACCAGACACCCACCACCAACAACCCCACCCGCAAACTCGCTACCGCGCTCGCCATCGCCGCCGTCCTCGCCCTGCTCCTCATCGGATACATCCTCACCAACAAAACCGACCCCAAACCGGCGAGCGCCCCCACTCCTACCGGCAGCGTCATCTACAACCAGGCACCCACTACCACCCCGAGTAGCCCCGCCCCGCAGGCATCCAGCACCATTATTGGCGGCACGAAGGTGAACGGCCAGCCGCTCTACACCGCCCCTGCAGCGTCCGTTACCAAGTTCTGTAAGGCATGGGCTACCGCCTCTGCCGGTAAAGAGGCGTTCCTCAAAAACATTGAACCCTACGTCACCTCCGACGTACTCGAAGGGCTCAAAGACACCGACCCGCGCAACCTCACCACCGACAACCCGACGCTAACCAACATTGTTATCAACCCGGTACCCGGCACGGAACGCACCTACAACGCCTACTGCACCTACAACCGTGAATCCTTCCCCCGCTACGGTGGTACCTTCACCAGCACCGACGGCTCCAAATGGGTACTCTCCGAACCTAACGATCCCGCCGACGACCCGCAGGTTCTAGCCGACAAGCGACCCACCCCCGAACGCACCAGCAACTACGACCTCAACTAACCCCACAAAAAAGGGTTTGGCCCCGGACAGTGCGTTTGCTGTCCGGGGCCAAACCCGTTTAATCCACATCACCACAATTATCCACGCTGCACACTAAACAGCTCCACGTTCCCATCATCATTCACATGCCGCACCCGCAAGCCCGCACCCGAACGCACCGCATTCTGACGACGATACCGCGCCCACCAAAAACTCGCCGGCACACCATACAGCAGCACAATACCTGCCACCTTCACCACATCACCGGCACCAGCAAAACCAGAGGCCACCAAACTATCACCAATCGGCAGCACCACCGCAAATACTAGAACCGGCAACACAATGAACCACAGCAACAGCCGACGAACCCAACGACCCCACGAAAACACCGCGCGAGCGCCCTCATACGCCACACCAAAAGCAGCACCAGCCACATCAGGGCTATCCATAACGTCCTGATCCTGAGCCAGCACATCCCCGGCAGACCCGCGCTCGCCGGCAAAGGTAGATACCGGGTCTGAGTTAGGCTTGATGACTACAATACGGCGCTGCTGACGCTCCAAGGTGGCATCATACTCAGCGCGGCGGCGCTCATCGAGCAGAACGCGCTGAGCCTCATTCAGCAACTGCGCCGACTGCTCAGTGCCTCCCATATCCGGGTGCTCCTTGCGCATCGCGCGCGTGTACGCCGCCTTGATTTCCTCAGCGGACGACGACGAGGACACCCCCAGCAACTCGTAGTAATTAACCATCATTAACCTCTCCCCTACCTCTCAATGAGCCGGGTACTTTCTTTCTACCCATCATAACCCCAAACAAACCATAAAAACACGGCAACACCACATCATGCGAACCAACCGCACCCACAAAAAAGAGGGGCCTCGTACCAACGAGACCCCCCCAACACACTACCTACACCCAATCAACCCCATCATCCCCATCATCCCCCGACGAAAACTCCTCAACACCCACACCAGGAACCACACCAACACCCCGACGAACAACACCCGACGAACCACCAGACACACCCGAAACACCCACCGACAACTCACTCATACGACTCAACTCACGCACCTCAGCCTCAGCCGCCTCACGACCCGCAGCCACAACATCCTCACCCAACAACGCCCGATCACGCACCGTCAAAACACGAGACACCAACATAGGCCGCGACACCCGCACCCCACGCACAATATCCCACCACGACGACACAAAATCACCACGACGAGCACGCCACACAAAATTACCCACACACGCAAACTCACCACGACCCAACTCAGTAAACGCAGCAGCCGACAACGCAGGCACCTTCACCCACCGACCGAACGCCTGATCAGCCAACGCACCCGAATCAGAATCCAACAAACTATTCTTCTTATGCGACGTATCCGTCTCCTCACGAGACCACCGCAACGGCACACGACCCTCAACCCACGCAGCCGTATCATCATCCACCTGATGCACAATCAACATAGACCCCTGACCCGTCAGCTGCGATGCAAACACCGAATTACCCGAGCGCTCGCCCATGGCCACAATATCCGCGTGGCTCTGGGTTGAAATCATGATGCGAGCGCCAGAGCTGCGGGACTGCTGCAGCATCGCATCCAAGCCGGTAGTGCCAGCATGCGTGAACTCATCGACGGCAAGCAGCCAGGGCGTTTCAGAATTGCCGCCGAGCGAACCGGCGAGCTTCTGCACGTCATTCATAATCAGTGCCGATAGCAGGCGTGCCAGAGACTGCTGCTTCAACGAGTTCAGCGAAATAATGACGAATGCCTTCTCCTCAAACACCTGTCGCAAGGTAAAGGAATTGGAACCTTCCGGACGCATACCGCGGCCTGCTGCAGTCTCCACGAGCGGCTTCAGCTGAGCAATAATACCCGAATACGAGCGGGGGTCTCGCTTCATCTTCGCACCAAGTGCAAGAGCATCGTTCTGAAGGTGCTGATGCTCTGCTCCCTGCAGATTTTCCAGAACGTAACTCTCCAAAGTCGCAATATCCATGAGGTGATAAACCGACTCCAGATAAGAGCATTTCACGGTCTTGCCATTCTCCGTCACGGTCAGCGGACCAGTAACGTTAAGAACCTCAAACAAGGTCTTCAACGCATCCTCAGCAATATTGCGGTAGTAGTCTTCACCCCAGCTCAACGAATTAACCACGAGCTCCATCTGAGAGTGAGCATCCACGCCTGAAGCCAGCGGATCATAATGTCCTAGCTCTTCAGCCAGAGACCACTCGTAGACCTTCACATTGCTCTTTTCGCCAAGCTTACGGATCGCGGCGCGGTACTGCGGATCGCCCTTCATGTCGATAATGATTCCGGGAAGATTCGAGCGCATGTACGCCAGAATTACGCGCAGCATCGTCTGAGATTTACCTGAGCCAGTCTTGCCAAAAACGATCGTGTGAAGAACATCTTCCATGCGCTGAAAGACCGGCAAACCACGCGAGTACTTATCGGATTCCACACCGTACACAATGCAGTCTTCAGGTGAGAAGGCACCAGACTCAATGCGACGCTGAAACCAGAACTTCGAGACCAGCGACTGAGTAAGAGTGCGCGTGTAAGCAGTCGGACGCATGCGCGCATACGCCGGCTGATTCAAATAAGTACGCAGCCACCACAGGATACCTGCAAAAACGCCGAAACCGATTCCACCGAGAACCTGCAGAGCCATGTTCTGATACCACAGCTGCACAAAATTCTCAGACTGAATCAATCGAGGAACCGTAGCCCAAAGACCAGCAGCAGCACCCAAAAAACCAAGGGTACCAACCACGCACACTACGACCTTCCACAGAGAGCTCCACAGCTTCTTCTGAAATCCACGACTAACCCAGAAGCTCACGACAAAAGCCAGCGGAAAAATAGCAGAAACCAGAATCCCAAGAAGCAGCATCACAGCAGAAACCTGCGGAGAAACACGAAGCAAAGAATGCGATCGTCCCATGTTCTCCCGGTCATTACTGACATCTCGCATCAAATAGCGAGCCATTGATTTTCCTTTCACAAAAGATGCGGGCGGCGCGCCCTTCCGCAGTATTGCCAGAAGGGCACACCGCCCGCATCAGAGATAAATTCAGAGACTATTCTCCAGACGAGTAGCCATACTCATCAGAGGCAAATACCTCTTCTTCCGCAGCGTTCTCTACCTCAACATCAGAAGCCTCAACCGATTCATCTTCAGTCTCGAAATCCTGCTGAGCTTCTGCCTTCTCAGAGATAGCCAGCAGACCACCAGTAAGAACCCACTGATCAGCAACAGCCTTCTCAAGCTTCTTATCTGACACCTCAACTGCACTGAGGTATCCTGCATCATCTAGAGACCATTCGCCAATAATTGCAGAAGAATTATCAACAATCGCCGGCTCATCTCCAATGAAATTCAGGAAACGGTCAATGGTGTTGTTCTTGTATCCTGCGCTCGTGGAGAAGCCGAGGAAATTAGATGCTTGCTTAGACGTCAGGCCGGCATCTTCAACGTAGATGCGGTGTACATTCTGCAGCTGCTGCGCAAATGCTTCGTATGCCTCGATAGCCTGGCTGCGTGCCTGCATCAGGTCTTCTACTGCATCTGCAGAATCAACCTTGATGGCTACGGTAGCGGTACGTGCGCCCATGCGCAGGGCCGTAACAACGAGGTGGCAAGCATCTTCGAACTTGCCGAGAATCATCTTGACAGATTCTCCGGTAGAGTACTGACCTTCAGCTTCATATGCGCCGCCGGGGAACTTTGAAATCGTAATATTGCACTGAGTATTCATAACTTTAGTATAGTCGAACTCTTAATTTTTGCGTTTGTTCCAGGTCTTTGCGCGATCAATTGGAGAGGCAGGAGGAAAGCCCATAGGAGGCTTATGTCCTAGCGGCAATCTCCACACGCTACCCTTTTCGTTCTGGCTGATGCACTCTACCGGGAGTCCCGCTGCGACATCCCAAAAAATACGTCGCCGGTCAGTACAATCTGGATATGCAGCAGGCATGGGGGTGACTACTCCGCCACGATAGATCGAGATGCGAATCAGACCGTCTGATGACACCCATACGCTGCCGTACTCAAATTCGAATTCAGTCATTGTGATGCCTCGCTTTTCACAAGCACGAAGGATTGCTCGAGCAATTGCCGGGCGCTGGCAAAACCACAACTGACCCATCCCAGAATTACTGAAGCGACTAATGACGACTTCGTAAGATTCTGTTTCTTTCTGGCGACGTTCAATCTCCACTCCCCATTTGCGGCCATCTTTAGGATTGATGATTCCCAGGTCTGGAGTGTGGGTTCCGTTGCCGACGATCCAGACTTTGCTCAGCCGCTTGCTACGCGCGTAGCCTACGCCGTCAAGCTGCTTAATGTCTTTCTCGAAGGCAATTTCGAAACCGTATCGAGCAAAGATAATAGCGATGTCGTTAATGCAAAGGCGGTGGTCAATCTGACTAAGGTTATTGATTGATCCAGGAGTTGCGGTACACAGCTCATCTTCCCCGTATCCTGCTACCCTCCAGCTTCCGATGATCTCTTCATGCATTGCGCGAGAGGTAATTGACCAGACTGTTACCTGGCGTTCGCTGAAATTATCGCTATCGAAGTCTCGCAGCTTAGCGTAGGTCTTCTCAGATTTGACGAGCTTAGCCTTCTTCAAATAGGTAAGAGCTTTGGTGACCGTTGTATATGAGGCACCTAGCCACCCGGCAATCTGAATATCTCGAGCCCATCCGGTACGAGCAATAAACTGCAGGACTTGGACGTGAAGCTCCGTAAAGTTAATTTGCGTGAGCTTGCCATTGGCGCGCTTCTCGATAGCAAGGATATTAGGGCGGTCAGTATTTTCCATAAATACATATTACATAGAAATGTTCATATTCTCTGTAGATTTCTCTATATCCTCCGGAATACCAAGCTAGAAGAGGGAATGAACCCAACAGTTCGGAATCTAAGAAAGATTTTGCGCAAAGAGAGGAAAGTAGGGGGTTTAGGGTGGTTTGATTGGAGGTTTTCTTGTCGTGTGCTTGTGTGTGGATGTCAGATAAAAGGGGCGGAATCTAGGGGTGAAGTTAGGGCAGAGTAAGAGGTGAAGGTGGCGGTTTGAGGTGAGCAAGGAGAAGGTATTGAGGGCAGGTGAAAGGTGGGTATGGAGTAGGTGGAGAAGCTGATGGGAGTAGGGGTTTGCGTGGAGTGGTGAGTTAGGGGAAGGGGGTTTGAGGTGAAGGAGGTGCTGCAGAAGGAGGGTGAGGTATAGATGGTGGGGTGTGAGGAATGGTTTTTGAGGTGGTGGCAGTGTTTGGTTTTCGGGTGTTGCCGAGGTGTTGGATAGGTGTTTTTGAGTTAGGGATGTTGAGAGTTGCGGGCTAAGTGGAGGGGGTAGAGATTGGGTAGATTGAATGGTGGATCGTGTGGGGTGATGAGGTGGTGTGAGTGGGTGAGCTGCAGGATTTTTGAGGTGGTGGCGTGTGGGGTTTGGTGGGCTGGGTGGATTTGCGGGGTTTGTGAGTGTCTGGGTTGTGCTTGGATAGCACACTTTGCAAATGGGACATTATGGAACTTTAAGGGGCTAAGGGTTTCTAGATGGGGAATAATTAATCATATGAACATCTGGAAATGATTAGTGAAGGAGACCATGTGACAACGTGGCGTTGGTGTGACTCACCGAAGAGGATAGCTGCGGAAAGCGGCTTGGAACTTGAAAAGTTTGAGATGGTTCCCACCTCCCCGACGGCATCGTGCAGGGATGCAGGAAATGGGGTGTTCTCGTATCGAGACAATGGGTTGGCTGTCCTGGTCGATTGGTATAACCGCCGTATTCTGCGTGCTGGGCTTGATTTGAGCTCAGAGACCCTTGATGGCTGGTACTTCAATACTAGGGCGCTCCAGCAATGCAGGAAGCTTAAAATCACCCCCGGTAACGTTGTTGCAAGCTTGGAGGATTCTGACGCTTTCCCCGCAAAGAACGGGCACACCCTCTACCGTGGAACCTTTGATGTACTTGTTCATGAGGGAAGAGGTCGGGTAGTCAGCGTTGGGGCGGTAAACACCTTGAGCAGTTCAATCGTGAGGCAGGCTGTGCCGAGAGGTTCAGGTGGAACACCTGTAGGGTCTATGCCTCAAGATGTTAATGACCTGTTGAAGCGTGCCCGGCGTGCTGGGTTTGCGGTTTCTAAATCCGGTGCAGGGCACTACAAGATTTGGGGGTCTGGAACCCCGGGAGCAGGTAGGAGCGTGGTTATTCCCTCGACTGGTTCTGACTGGCGAGGAATGAAGAATAACATCAGGGAGATTCGTTCTGCATTCGGTGTTGATTTACGCCGCCTTTAGATTGGCTCCAAGGGGAGGGGGTGCCCCCTCCCCTACCCCACGTTTTGCTATTGGGACATACCCTGTCTACATAGGGTGCACTGGAAGGCTGCTATGACACAATGAAGGTAAGTAATCTTCTACACGAAAGGCGTACCGATGAGTGAGCATAAGTCACGCATTGCGATCAAGGATGTACCGCAACTTCTGGATGAGTTCGAGCAGTACGTGGAGAATGCATATTTCGACAAAAACCTCTTACCTGATACTGAATCTCCGATCCCTGGATCCAGCATGGCCCTAGAGGATCCTCAGCAAGCGCTGAAGTTCGGTTCTCGGGCTAAGGATTTTGTACGTATCGGCAGGAGTAATGCTGTTGCTCGGGCTCGGATGAGTGATGTGCTGTGGGTAGAGGATGTGATGTCTGCTATCGCTGTTGATGCTGCGCAATCTCTAAGTTCTGTGCCTGAAGAGGTTATTGAGACTTCTCTGGGTGAGCGGGAAATTCCTGCTATGGGTGTAGTGATTTTTGAGCGGGGAACTGGGTTCTATCTGCCAATAGATATTGTGGGTGGCAGGCACTACCATTGTGAGGTTATTGGGTATGTCAAAACTTCCCCGTTTTCGGGGAGTGATTTTGTGCTTTTGAATATTGCGTCTCCAGACAAGCGGGGCAGCTCAATTTATGAGTTTGGCAGCTTCTATATGCTGGCTGATTTGGATTTGAATACGCAGAAGAGGCTGAAGAATCTTGTGCGTGCTACGTATCTGCTGATGGGTGATTCGGCAGTGGCTCGGGTGGGTGTGGAGACTGTGGGTGAGGTGACTAAGAGGAAGCACGGGAAAAGGAAGACGATTAAGGCTGGGTACCCTGTTCGCACGGTGCGAGTTGGAGCTCATTTGCTGGCGAACTCTATCCCTGATCATGGTGCTGCAGATGAGCATGAACCTGGGGGTAAGAAGTGGACGTTGAAGCACCGAGTGATTACCCGCGGGCATTGGAGACAAGTGCCTTACGGCAAGGGCCGGGCGCTGCGGCGAGCGCAGTGGATTATGCCGTATGTGCGGGGTCCGGAGGGGGCGGATTTGGTGGTTCGTCCGGTGGTGAAGGTTTGGCGTTCTGGTGGTGATGGTTAGTTTGGTGGTGTATTCTCGGTTGTGAGTGTAAACCGTTTTCGGATTGGTCCCCTTTTGCGCGTGCTTTGTGCGTGTGGAAGGGGGCTTTTTTGTGGTGCGTGGTGTTTTTGGGGTTGGTGGTTGGGACAGTGTTGTGTTGTTCTTAGTTTTTTCTTTTGGTGTGGGGTATGTTTGAGGCATAGTTACACGGAAGGATGTTTTTATGTGTGTGGTTGATGTTGCTGCGAGTGTTCGTCATGATGTGGTGACTGATGAGCAGTATATTTTGGAGGTCGTTCCCTTCTATGATGAGCGCTGGGCCACTGATGAGCCGATGACTCTTGAGGAGTTGGCGGCGTGGATTGGTCAGCCTGATCTTAAAACTCCGATGTCTCAGCCTTTGGAGGACTCGCTGGGTGGCTGGTTCGTGTTCGACGCTGACCGCAAGGAGCTGTCTAAGGAGCAGGTGGAAAATCTGTGGCGTTGGTACACGGAGGCTCCGGTGACCGGTTCTGATCCTGATGCTGTGACGGTCTATGACGGCGAGGCAGTAGACGAGGATGCGGACGATTGGGATTCTGCCGCTTTGGTGGTGCACCGGAACCCGATTCCTTGCACCGAGGAGAGTGTGGCTGAGTATGCCCGTATCACTCTCGATGTTTCCGCCGTTATTCTTCACAAGGCGAGCGCATGGCTGAGTAGCCGTATGGCTGAGTTGGCTGCTGTTCTTGGTTCTAACCGGCAGAGTGACTGCCATGTGATGCCTGCGGTGGTGCGTCAGAATTTTGCGGTGCGGATCTCTGGGTCGGATGAGGAATTGGAATCACTGCCTCAGAAGCAGCCGTACCGCCTGGTTCGTGAGCCTAGCTATCATGCGACGACTGGCGCGCTTCAGGTGAGGTTCGTGTTCCGTATTGTGGGGGTGGATGATAGCTGTGTGCGTCTTTTCTCTCCGCTGATGCGGCCTGGTGATGATGAGGTGGTTTTTGATGCGGAGGTTTCAGCACAGCATAGTGTGGCTGAACTGGCTGAGATTGCCGCTGCGGAGTTTGAGCGCCGATTTGGTTTGCCTGCTGGTTCCGTGATGTTTACCGGCGAGGCTTAGATGTTGAATAGGGGGTGATCGCTTTGGTGGTCACTCCCTTTCTTCCCTGTTGTGGGGAATGTGGAGGCTGCGCTCGCATGTAGGCGGGTGGGGTTTGTGTGGATGATTTGGAGGAGATTTTTATGGTGATTGATTCTGGGCTGTATCGTGCAACGGTTGAGGTGTACGACGTTGGTTTGGGTGAGTGGAAGGTGACTGCGGAGGCGGTCGATACTCTGGCTGGTTTGGTGTCGTGGGCTTCGCTGGGTGTGGGGGTGAAGTCTGCTGCGGGGCCTGGTGCGTCGGATCCGTTCTTTGGTCTTGTGGCTGAGGCTCAGCGGGCACTGGAGCCGCCTTATGGGGTTGAGGATGTTGTGGGGTACATTCGGGGTGCTTTTGCTCTTTCTGGGGGCTCTGGGGAGCGTCTGAGCGTTGTTCCTGTGTCCGATGGGGAGTCCGATACGTGGCACGTGTTGGAGGCCTTTATGTGGCGTGAGGAGCGGGGCGAGCTGGGGGATGAGGAGCGTGAGGTGTGGCAGCGTATTGCTGATCTGTTTTCCGTCACCCTTACGGCAGCTACCTCAACCCGCAGAGAGGCCTGCGTGGTTAGGTGGCGATGCCCAATGAGCGCTCCCCGGTGTATTCCGGGGAGCGCTCATTTTTATGCATATTGTCACATGGGACATTATGACGAACTAGCGCGCAGACTTTTTATATTCATGGGAAAATTAAGGCATAAACACATAACAGTGTTTGGAGTTTAGAAGCGTCAGAGGTTCGCCTCTGAAACGCCGTACCTGGCAGCTTAGCTTCTAGACCTTTATCAGGAACTTTCTTAGAAAGGATTTTGTTATGTCTCGTCTTCAGCTCGATAGCTTCACGCCCGCTACGGTGGTTCGTGCTACGACCTTCCGCAAAAAGTACGTGTCGGTCGATGAGGACCGCGGGCCGGGCCATCAGGGGACCACCACCAGCTACCCGTGCTATCTGGATTTCATTCTCCGTGGCAAAAACGGTGAAATTGAACGCCGCGTTAGGCCTCTTGGCGCCGTTCAGGTGATTGAGGCTGACGTCCAGGATGTTCTTTGCTACGAATACCGTTGGGGTTACAAGATTGAAGTTCCTTACGGCTACACTGCCGAGTTGATGGAGCTGGCAAATCAGGGCGACCCTAACGCCCGCGGCATGAACCTGCTGGTTGCACCTCCCGTCCCTGAAGTGGATGAGACCGAGCTGGCATCAATCCTGGCTAAACTGGCAGCCCTTCTTGAAGAGAAAGCAGCGTAAAATGGCCACCGAACCGAAGAAGATTAGCCCGTGGACGCACCCGAAGACCGGCAAAAAGCGTTGGTACCTTAACGACCTGGACCGCGTGCTAGGTAGGACGCAGAAGCCCGCCAAGTATCCGATGAAGGCGTGGCTGGACAAGAACAAAAAGGTCCACTACACCGGAGACCCGATGACCCACTACGGCATCAGCGAATACCGCTTCGAGAAGCTAGTCGATGATTACATCAATAACTGGCCCCGCGTAGAATTGCTCGACCTCGACGACTAAGCAGCAACCTACCACTCAGCGAGCGCACCCCCTTACTGAGACAGTAAGGGGGTGCGCTCGCCTTTTCTGTTTCTGGGGGGGGTGGGACATCATGACGGGTTAGCATGCGCATTATTGCTGAGTGTGGGAGGATGAAGGGCATTGCAGGATTTGCTGTTTGGCTCTGAGGGGTTCCTCTGGGGTTGATGGTTGGAGTAGAGAGGATATTGTGATGGCGTATGTGGATAGTGAAGCGGCGACTAAGGGTGATCCCAATGTGAAGACTGTTAATTTGCTGGTGCCTCCGCCGTCTCCGGTGTGGAGGGGTGCTGATCCTGCTGCAGGGGTCCAGTAAGGAATCCCGTTCTGGGTTCCGCGGCGGATTCCTACCGCCGCCGACCAAGGGGTTAGCCCCTGCTTGAGCCAATCAAAGCGAGCGCAGCCCTCACCTCCCTGTATCTGGAAGGTGAGGGCTGCGCTCGCTTGTTGGTGGGCCTGCTGGGTTAATTACTAGCGGCTGGGACACTATGAGTCTTGGTGTGTGTGGATTCTTTATAGATATGCCATGATTAAGACATAACAACACGGCATATAACCGGAATCCCCCGGTTACTACCCCCGGCTTGAAAGGATGTGCCATGTATTCCTCCTACTCCCCCTCCTACCGTCGTAAGCTTGAGAGCGCCGCTCGTCGCTTGAACGCGAAGCAGTTCGCCCGCCTTAAGGCACTGGGTGCGACCTTGCACATTAACGCTTATGTGCATAACCGCCGCCCCCGTAAAGGTCAGCTGCGACTGTCCGCGCACCTGTATTTCGACCTGCCGTTGCAGGAATCCGGTGTGGTGATTCAGCGCGGCATTGCGGATGTCGCCCTGCTCATGCCCGGGCATGTGTGTGCGAAAGACCCGGCGCGTCTGCTGGTTACCCAGCGCGCCGCTGTGAACGAAGATATTGTCAAGCTGCACTCCCACCACCTTTTCGTTCCGGTGGATGAGGAAATGCAGAAGCGCATTGATGCAGAAGACGGTACCGTGTACGCAGAGAAGCTACAGCTGGTTATCGATTCCTACAAGAAGCTCATTGTTGAGCATGGCGGCTTCCTTGATGGATTGACCGTCTCCCTCTCCTAATCCCCGAAAGGAACCCCGAACATGCCCATTCCTACCCGCCTGTATGCGAGCGCCAACCTGACCCGGGACGTCTCGAAGGGTACCCGCCGACAGTACCTTAAAGCATTGGCACAGTATGAGGGTTTTGATCTTGAGGGCATCACCTACCATGCCCGGGATGCCATTTTCCGTGCCATGCTCTCGGTGACCGGCAAAGGGGATGATGCACCCTTCCTCCTGCTGGGAGATGCGCCGCGCAGCCCTGATCTATTCCTAGCAAAGCTGGTTCCTGCTGACACAGCCCCGGCTGAACCATGGCAGAAAATGTTCCACGCCCTCACCTCTGAAGGCATGAATTTCGGTGAGGTCATGCAGGAATACAGATTCGACGTGACCTTAGATGCCCTCCTGACAGCAGAGGTTAGGGGTACCTCGAATGATGGCCATTACCGAATCACCGAATGCGCTAATGTCTCCGCCGGAACCGCCTATCTACTCGGTGGCAGCGTGGCTCCAAGCCGTCTACCCGATGGCTCCTACGTGCTGGTTGAAAAGACTGCTGCCAGCTACAGCTAGGCTAAAAATCGAGCGCGCCCCCTGGTACAGAAACAGCGTGAGGGGCGCGCTCGCATACGGTATCTGTGCACCTGGGACATAATGACGATTTACCAGGCACACAGCTAATAAATATGGGATAATTAAGGCATAACAAATATTGATTGCTGATTCATGAAGCATCAATAGCTGAACCCTCGCCACGCATGGAGCGTGGCAGCACCCCCCTAAGAGAAAGGACACTCGAAAATGAGCTCTACTGAACCCGAACCCGGCACTCTTGCGTGGAAAACTCAACGGGGTCATTGGGGTCATTTGTCTGCTTCCGAAAGGCAGAAACTCGCGTCTGATGCCATCGAATGGATTAACCGTTCCGGCTACACCCCCAAGATCTACCGTGGACTGTCCACGTTCCCGGTCCCCCCAGAAGCCAGGGTCGGTGGCGAGCCCCGGCATCTTACCTGGGAAATCGGCCTTCACTACTTAAGGTCACCAGAAAGTATCGACCCTGACGAAGACGCGACCCTCTCCGACTTCATGCGTCTTACGATCCTGAATAAGTTGAATCTCTACAAGAGCTACACCGTGGAGGTTCCGGAAGGAGCCAATCTGCAGCAGTTCATCCGTGAACACGAAGCAGAAGTGGTGGACCCGCTCATGTACACCTGGGTTCGCACCGTCACCCACAAGGACTGGGATAACCTGGAGGTAGAAGAAGTACCGCTCATCTGCGCTCCCCTACGAACCGAGATCAAAAACCCTGAGCTCGATCAGAAGGTCACTGGCGATCAGGGATTTAACCAGGTGGCAGTGGATAAAATTGAGGTCTGGCTTCAGGAGAAGGGGCTAGAGCCGACTATCCGCAACGTCCTGCAAGCCGATCTGGATTTGGACTATTTGCTCGGCGGTCGCGTCAAGGTAGATGGCACCCTATACACCTGCTACCCCGTCTCTGAGAATGATACTCGTAGCGCAAGTGGGGGAATCGGTCTAATCTCGCGGGAAGTCGTGCTGGACCCCTACCGGAACCCGTATGACAAGTGGCTTTATCTACCTCATGCGAGGTTCCCCGAAGAACTCATCGGTACCGTGGCACAACGAATCACCACCTTAGTGCCGAATCGCGAGGGCAAGGAAGAAATTCTAGAGGTCTTCCTGCGCTGCCGCCCCGGTCGCCGCCGCCCCGGTCTTTATATCATCACGAAGTTCCTGCCTGCCGAAGCCGAAGAATAACCTGGCAGTCATCGCATAAGGCGAGCGCCCCGCAGACTCAAGCTGCGGGGCGCTCGCCTATTGTACTTTTGGTGGGGTGGGACATTGCATGTGTGGCGTGTGCGTGGGTTTTTCAGGTCTGGCATGATTGAGGCATAACAACACGACACATAGCCGGGGCTTCCCCGGCGACTCAAGCCCCTATATGAGAGGAATCTGCCGTCATGTCGAACCCTATTGACCTGTATTTGGCAACCAGCCTGTACGATACGCTCGCCCTGAGCACTAGCCCGAATAATTCGCCGGACTCCGTGCATATCGCCAGCTATGGGTGCAATGAGATTCAAGACCTCAAGGAAGGCGAGCGCACCTTCGAGGATTGGGTAAGGGAAGATTTCGTCAAGAGCCCGAATGAGTATCTGGGCATGCTGTGGAACTCGATTCTGTACGGTTATGCTACCGATACGCGAGTCTATGACTGGCTTACCGAGCGCGGCTTTAGTCTGCCGGTGCTCCGCTATGACGAAGAACAGTATTTGCGGCAGCCGGACGGCACCGGCGTTCCGTACCTGGCAAACGATAGCCGGGATTACACGCGCCAGCTGTACCGTCTCTTTGACCTTACCCTCCTGTTCGACAAGGAGGGTAACCCCTTCGTGCGCATGGAGCGTCGCCCTGCCCTCTGCCGGTTCATTGCGGTTGATGACCAGCGCAACCTTCCGTACTGGCTGATTCAGCAGTGGGACTGGACGGCGGAAGGCTGGGCGAAGCACGGCATCGTCCGCTCCGAGGTGTACGGCGAGCCCCTGGAGCCTCACCGCTTGCAGGTGCCCGAGGATGGGAACCCTGAAGGTATCACGCATCGGCTGAGCGGTCTGCGTGCCCTTGAGCTGGAAGAAGCCCTGGATGGGCTGTCCCTTGATGGCACTAAGCATATTGTTTCCCCGTACCTGCGCCATATCGGCAATGGTGCCCAGTGCGGTTTGAACCTTAATCACCCCTCCAGCGTCTACGAGGGGGAAATCCGCTATGTCTGAACCCCGCCGCTACGGAAGCCTTGCTGAGGCTATCGACCGGGAAATTTCCGAGCTCATCGCCTCCAGCGGCATTTTGGAAACCCACACCCGCTTCAACCTCCTTGCCATCGTCAGCGAGGTTCTGGTGTTCACCGGCGGCGGCGTTGAGTGCGCTGCCGATTCTGAAACCCGCCTGGAAATCATCAAGAAATACGCCCTCTAACCTGCCCCCAAGGAAGGATGTAAGCGAGCGCGGCGGGTGGCTCTTTGAGCTGCCTGCTGCGCTCGCCTTTTTGGTTTTGGTGGGGTGGGACATTATATGCGTGGCGTGCGCATGGGTTGTTCACTTCTGGCATGATTAAGGCATAACAACATGACACATAGCCGCCGGGCTCCCCCGGTGATTCAAACCCCCTCGCTTGAAAGGAAAACGCCGCCATGCCTTACTACACCGTGGAAGTCTCAACGAAGCCGATTCAGGAGAAAATCGGTAGAACTTGGGAACTGGATGTGTGCACTTTCCTGCCCGAGGGACCCGTAGAGCACACTGCCCGCCTGTCCCTGTCGCAAGCTACCGCCTTGGATAGCCTGGACGGCTTCGAAACGCTCAAAAAGTACGCCCTGCTCAGCGATAAGGAAACCGAGGACGGTCACCCCTTCGTTGAGGGATTCCGCAAACCCAAAGGCCAGCTAGAGAGCCTCGAGCTAGAGGATGAGCTCATGCGATTTCTGCATGAGACCTTTGGGCTGTGGTGGGATGATGACCGGGATTTAGACGATGACATTTTCAAAAATATTCCTGCTGCGCGGTGGTATGCCGTCGTCACTGCAGGAATTACCACCGACAGCGAGCGCGGGCCTAAGAATGGCCGCCGAATCCTGTACCTGGTGCTTACCCCTGATGAGGAGGAGAAATAGAATGTCTACAGCGCGTGCAACCGTGGTGATGTCTATCAGCCACCCGGAGCAGGGGTTTGACCGGTACGGGCTTTTGAAGGTTGAGGCGACCGTGAAGACTGCCGAGGGTACGGTGGTGAATACTGCTATTGGGGGTATTGAGGTTGCTGATGGGTTCCTGGTTGATGACTTGGACGGATACCGGCTCCACAGGTACGCGGTCAGTGGTGCTACAGCCGATGATGAACAGGCGTGGCTCTCCCATTTTCGGGCGCCTGAAGACCCTGCAGATTTTGAGAACGCTCTGACCGAGTACCTGTTCCAGGATGGGTCGGCATGGTTTCAGGAGGACGTCGAGCGCGCCAAGCTTGTAGCTCTGCCTGGGTTCAATGAGGATACCGGCACCGCCCCGTGGGTCTGCGTCTCTAGCACCCTCTCCGCGCCCCTGCAGGCTGGAGAAGAAGGCCGAACCATCATCTACCGCTACGAACAGCCAACCCCGGAATAAAGCACCCTAGAGCGAGCGCGCCCCTGGTGCAGAAACAGTGTGAGGGGCGCGCTCGCATTTTACATCTGCTCCCTTGGGACATAATGACGAGTCACCAAGCATACGGCTAATAAATATGGGAAGATAAAGACATAGCAAATATTGATTGCTGATCTATGAGGCATCAATAACCGCCCCCTCGCCACACATAAGCGTGGCAGCCCTCCCCCTAGAGAAAGGACACTCGAAAATGCGCTCCACCAACCCCTATATCCAGGATGGAACCTTCAAGCAGCGGCACGAGCATACTGCACGCACGAACATGCCCCGCGGCATTAGCTACATTTTCAACCGCATCTGGTTTATCGACGACGAAGAGTACGTGACCGAGAAGCTGCACATTGACTACAACCTCATTGATGAGTTCATTAATCGGGAAAGCACGGATACGGATGTTGCTGACGACGTAGACGTAGCGATTCTTAACGCTTTCCTTGCTCACATTGTCAGCAACGCACAGGAGTTTATGTCGCCTCACCAGGTGGCCTGCCTTACCGCTTTGATCCTCGCTTCCTGCCAGGATGGGCCTACCCGAGTTTCCACCCTCGACGTGGCGAAGAGTGAGCTTATTCTGTGGCAGCAGGAACACGACCCGGCCACTAAAATCCAGAAGGGGATCCTCAAAGCCAAGTTCGCGGCCCGTACCGCCTCTGAAATCGCCGAAAAGGCTGCAGACGAGAAGATCAAGGCTGAGTATGTTGAGGTGATCAATCGGATTGCGGCGGTAGCTCAGAAAGCTGCCGAATCTACCGAGAAATTCCGCCCATGCGCGGAGGAAGATTCTGACGATACTGAGGGTCTGCGCGAGGCCGCTCAGGAAGTTACCGAGGCTGTCAAGCTCTCTGAGGAAGCGGTTAAGACCGCAGAAGAACTTCTTGAAATCAGCAGCGGTGCTCAGTGGGAAGCAATCATGACCAAGCGGCGCTTTATCGAAGCGGAGCGGGATTTTCTCAGGATCCACGAAGCATAGACACTTGGCTCCCTGAACCAAGGACCACGGCGAGCGCCCCTCACCCGCAATAAGGGTGAGGGGCGCTCGCTTTTTGGTTTTTGGTGGGTTGGGACATTATATGTGTGGCGCGCGCATGGGTTGTTTAGGTCTGGCATACTTAAGGCATAACAACACGACAGATAGCCGGGGTTTCCCCGGTGATTCAACCCCCTTTGCCCGAAAGGAAACCGCCATGAGTACCACTCCGGTTACCCGCCTGTACGATGCTGCCACCATTCATGAGGACTCTAACGAATCGGCCGCCCTCGAATACCTGGCGGCGCTGGGTGAACCCACTGTGGCACTGACGATTGACGGTCAGACCAAGAAATACCATTCGCGCAAAGACATTTTCCGCGCCATGCTCTCTATCGAAGGTGGGCACGAGGAGCCCCCGGCGCTAATGCTTGGCTCCCGCTACGCACCCGAGCTAATCCTGGCGCGCCTTGCCCCCTACGACGTGAAGTTCCTCAACCAGGGTTGCCCGCAGATGTGGTACTCCCTCTCCAATGAGGATGAGAACCTGGGCAACGTGTGCCAGGAGAACAAGTTCACGCTGGATTCTCTCTTCGAGGCAACGACGCTTGATGGGTACGAGGGACACTACCGTATCGGTGAATACGCTGAAGTCAGCTGTGGTGAAGTGGCGCATACTGACGGCACCACGTCCACAAGCCGCTTGCCTGATAGCTCATACGTCCTGCTGGAGAAGGTCTCCGACCGCGTTCTCTAAAGGAGGCTAACCATGGAAACGATGATTAAGACTGAGACTGACCTCTACAGCACCGAAACCCGAGCCGCTTACCGTGAGGCCTACCAGAAGCTCATTGACGAGAACCCCGGCGCTTACCCCTGGTTTGCAGTCGAGACCAACGAGGTTAATAGCCAGGGCGAGGAACCCGACATGGCGGAGCTATGGTGCACGATGCGAGTCATGGATGATGAAGACTCCGTGTGGATGCACGAGCACCCCTTCCCCACCTGGACGATGACCGCCGAGGAGTTCAACAACGGCGACGATGAAGGCGAAGGCTACCCGTGCCGATGCCAGCCAGGGGTGAACATGTACCTCGCACACGTCATCTTCCCCTTCGCCCGCTCCCACTTCGGTATCGAGAATCCCGAAGACGTAGGCGGCGCCTGGTACATGCGCTCGCACGGCGAACTCATTCACCAGGTGGATTTCACCGATAACTAGCGAGCGCCCCTCGCCCTGTAGAGGGGATATGCGCGGGTGCACCGCCGGCACCCGCGCGCTCCCCGCCGTGCTTGTTTTGAAAAGGCTGCGTCTTGCCCTGAGATGGAAGCTGCTACCCCTCTCTTCTCTTACTTTTGAAAGGACTAATGATGGCTGTTTGCCCTAATGTTTTGCCGAATGAGGTACTGGATTTTCCTGGTTCGAATATCACGGTTGCCCAGGTGCTTAATGCGTGTGTTCGTAAGGCTGAGGCTGATGACGGTGACTGTGTGCAGGTCACTGTTGCAGAGCTTGGTGAGCTGAATATTTTCCGGGCGGCGGTTCAGTTTGATACTCCCGGATACCTGCGCCTGGTGCGTCAAGAGATGGTGACCGATGATAATTTCCTGGTTCCTCTTTCGTCTGTTCAGGATGAGAAGAGCATTTCGGAGCTGGTGGGTCTGCATGGAGCGGACAATACGCGCCGTATCCTCTACGCTTCCGCTCGAGGTTCTGGCGGGCTGTATCTCGTCACGGGTTCCGTACCGGATGACGAATCGGAGCATGACCAGCGGATGCAGGAAATCTACGCCGCTACCGCGCATCTTGTCTAAAGGGGCGAGCGCGGCGGCGGGGTGCCCGCCGTTTTGAGGAATGACTCAATCGGCAGCGCATCATGTGATGAGCGCCTACACTCAGAAGAAATACTCACGTCAGAAGGAGGCATAGTGAAGGAAGAATCCCTGCAAGAGAATCAGGACTTTGTGGCTACTGTGGAAGAGAAGCGGCAGGATGGCGAGTGGGTCGTTACTGCGCAGGCTGTCGGCACTCTTAAGGAGCTGACGGAATGGGCGGCAGATGGTGTGGGTGTAGGTAGCTCATGCGCGTTCGATGGTCTCGATCATTTCACGCTAGGCTCTGCCCTGTGGGTGGATGAGGCCTTCTCGCTGGTGACCGATGAGCACGGCGATGTGGTGGAGCCTGCCGAGGATGCGCACGCTCCCTACGGCTACCTTCACTGGGGAGAGGGTGAGGAATCGGAGGAGAAGCTTGTCGCTAAGGCTAAGAAGCTTGCCGGGTTTGGTACTCATCTGCTGCGCACGTATGCGGAGATACATTCTCCGGTACAGAGCCTGAGTGAGGGCGAGGTTCAGGAGATGATTGAGGATGGAGAAAGCCGCCTAGTGTTGGCTCATTCTGAGCCGCTGGAATATTCCGTGGAGAATGTGAGCGCGTATATCCGCTACGCTTTTGGGTTGAAGGAGGGGCAGCGGCTGAGCCTCTCCCCTGCTGCCGATGACCAGGATGCCACCTTGAACGTGCTGGCTGACTATGTGTACGCCGATGATTCCGGGTTGCTGACCAAGGAGGAAGCCGAAAACTGGGAGCGCGTGTACGGCCTGTACTACTGCCACCCGTATGCCCGAAACACCCCCTGATACAGAAACCGTAGCGAGCGCCCCTCACCCCCTCAATAGGTGGGTGGGAGGCGCTCGCTTTTTTGGGGTTTTGGTGGGGTGGGACATTATATGTGTGGCGCACACATTGGTTGTTCAGGTCTGGCATACTTAAGGCATAACAACACGACAGATAGCCGGGGCCCCGGCGTCTCAATCTCGTTCTAAAGGGTAAACGATGGCTCAAGAAAATATCTATCCGTTCAGTGCTGCTGGGGAGGATATTCAGCGGCTGCTTCCAGAGCATATTGGCGCAGCGTTCAAGATGGTTTGGGATGCCCCCGCGGACTCCCCCGAAGTCCTGAAGCAGGCAGGCAAGAAACTTGCCCTTGCCCGTAAGAGTGCCCGCGGCGCTTCGAGGAAGAACGTCTATGGTCAGGATGCGGTGCGCGAGAGCCTCCGCTGCCTTCAGCTGACCCGTGCCCTGAACCTGATCTACCGCAACAGGGCGCAGTTCCATGATGCATACCAGGTGCACTGCCTAGCCTCTCTGATTGTGGCAGGGATGAAGACGGGAAGCGCCCGCAGGGAGCACCTTCAAGCTGCAAGCACCGAGCTGATGCTGTGGTGGGCTCAGACTATTGCCGCGGCAAGGAAGGAAAGCCAGTGACCAAACATCTCAGCAAGCGAGCGCTGGCCGCCCGCCAGAAATTCAACGAGGCGCACAGGCTCACCTTTACCTACATGATCCCTGGCCTCTTCCAGCACATGTTTCTTGGGGTGTGGAAGCTATCGCCTATGGAAGGCTCACGGTTGATGATGACCTTGAATAGCCTCAACCCTAGCTTTCCGTATCCGGATTACACGGTGGATGACCTAACCGCTTCCTGGCTCAGCACTGGCGCAGGATACCTCTACGCACACCCTGAACTTTTCCTCTCAGAGTACCAGTGCAAGAGCGCGGTGAGTATCATCATGGCAGCTCTGGCAAAAGGCGATGACCGCGCAGCACTCATCACCCAGGCTAGGCGGCACGTCATTGCCTGGGCCCTAGAGTGCGGACAGGAAGACTCGCTGCGAGCCTTCCTTAATAAGGAAGAGATCGTTGAGAATAACCTTTAGGGTGCAGAACCACGGCGAGCGCCCCTCACCTAATTATGGGTGAGGCGCGCTCGCCTTTTGGGTTCTGGTACGGGTGGGACATTATATGTTTTGACTGTGTGCTAGTCATATATTTTTGGGATAATCAATGCATAACAACACGGTACAAGCCGGAATCCCGGTTCGTATCCTCACCGATGAAAGGTCACCAATGCACCCTGATATTTTCTACCCGTCCGAAACTAATGGAGCGGATATTCAGAATCTGCTTTCTAAGGATGTCGGCGCAGTTTTCAAGAAGGTTTGGGATGCCCCGGAGCACTCCCTCGAAGCTCTGGAGCGGCTGGCGCATGAAATCGCAGGACTTCACGTGAAAGAAGAAGACTCCGATAGTTCGGTGGTGCACACGCATCTTCGTGCCTTCTGGCTAGATGTTGCAATGAAGATGGTTCAACGGGATACAGAAATGTTTCATTCCAAGAGTCAGGCGCGCTGCCTAATCTATCTAATCGGGGCAGGCCGAACCTCTGGCCGTGCTCGTCGAGAATGTCTCCAGCTTGCGCTTAGCTCTATTTCTGTATGGCAGAAAGCAGAGCGGGAGTATCTGGCATAGCTAATAAGCGAGCGCCCTTCACCTAGTTATGGGTGAGGGGCGCTCGCTTTTTGGTGGGGTGGGACATTACATGTGTGGCGCAGGGGTAAGTTTTAGAAATTTGGGACGATTAAGGCATAACAACACGACATTTCGGCCCCTACGATCGGACTCACTATGACCTTTGGGATTGACTGCTATATGGGTATTGATGACCACTGGAAGAACCCGAGTGTGCAGCTGTGGCACCCTACCGCAGGTACGCTGGCACGTGTGCCGTTGCCTCAGTTTTCTCTGGAGGCGATGTCGGCTGCAGATGAGGAGGCGCAGGAGTACCGCCGCTGTTTCGGGTTTGAGTACGGGAATTACGATATTGAGCGACTGTGCCGCCCGTTCGATTCTGCCGATAGCCGGGCGCATGATGCCTACGTTGAGCTAACGGATGCGCGGTATGAGCTGATGCGCTCGTGGGCCTGCATGTATGAGCCACTGCCTGCCGGCGAGTATGGAACAAGCGCGCTGGAAGATGGGCTGGAGCGGCGGCTCACCGAGGAGATTAACCGCCATGTCTCCGGCAATTCTGAGCTGCAGGGCGCGCTCTCTGAGCGTCGATTTAAGAGGGCGCTGTGGGTAGATGGGGTAGACCTTGGCGGTGAGGCTGAATACTCCCCGGACGGGGTTTTCTCTTACCCGGCGCAGATTCAGGTCACCAGCTAGGATTACGGCTCCCACTAGATGCTCCCCCGGTTTCCGAGGTGGTGTGCCTGGGTGGTTTCCATAAGGTGCTCACAGGGCGGATCAGCTGGCCTGTGGGCACTTTGAAGGCTGCTTGAGAGAGGTTTCACAATCCCTTCATTGACAGTTGGGACATTATATAGATTGCGTATATATGGGTCTTTTATTTATGCAATACTAAAGGCATAACAACACGGCAAGTAGCCGGGTTCTTGATACCAGCAAGAACCAGCACCGAAAGGAACCAGCATGGACTCCACCCACATTCGCCTCTACCCTATCGAAGCTGACCACGGCTTCCTCGCCCTGAGCACCTCCCCCACTAGCGACCCCGGCGCCCTACACCTTGGCGGGTGCATGGTCGGTGCACTCGAAGAGCTCGAAGACGAAGGCGTAAGCTTCGAAGAATGGCTCGAGGAAAGCTTCTACACCGGCGATGAAGACCTTCTCAGCAATCTCACCCGCTCCATTCTCTACGCCGCCTCCGAGGAAGAAGCGGTACGTACCTTCCTGCAAGACCGCGGATTCGACCTCCCCACCCTCCGCATTGCAGATTTGGCAGACGTGGACCCCACCGACGCATCCGGAATCCCGCCGCTGGTCAATGAAACCGATGAGGCAGTAGACCGCCTGTTTGAGCTCATTGACCTCTACATTGGACCCGCCGATGATGGCACGCTTGCCGTATGGCTCCGCCCGGGCGCTCGCCGCACGGTACACCTGCTTGCAGTGAACGACTCCGAGAGCCCCCGCTGGATTGTCCAGCCCTGGGACTGGGCGACGGAAGACTGGGCAGGGTACAGCGAGATTGAGGCACCTCTGAGCGCCGCGCCTGAGACCCTGCAGGTCATCCCCCACGGCTCTACGGTGAAGACCCTGGGCGGCTTGCCTGTGCTGGGCACCCACAGCATCCTCAAAGACCAGAAGGCAATTTCTGAAGCCCTCGATGCCGCCCGTCTGTACGGTGCACACCATTTCGTCTCCCCCGGCGTATGGCACCTTGGAAGCGGCGAGAGGCACGGAATCGAGATGGACGCCCCGGTGGAGGTCTACGCCGCTAAGGTCTGGGCTCGCCCGTAGAGCGCCCGCCGAGAACGCGCGCCCCTGTAGGTACCAATCGGTACCTACAGGGGCGCTGCTTTATATACGCATAACTGGGACATTACATGTCCCATGCAGGCGTTAGTTCTTAAAATTTGGCATGGTTAAGTCATAACAACACGACACTACATCTTCTCTTGATTGGAGCCACCCATGACCCGCCCCGCCTTCACCCCTGAACTTTTCACCCATCCCCGCCCCGGTCTAACCCTTAACGAGGTATTCGCCACCGGAACCTCCGAGGGCAAAAACTACCGCGTGGTGGCATACCCTGCAATCACCGACGACATGGACCTTGCCGATAACCCCTACGCACCGCAGTGCAACGTAGCAGCCACCGGAATCCTGGAAGGCTGGCCAGATACGAAGTACGACAACGAGCAGGTCGCCCTGGTACGCAACCTCATCAGCGAGCGCGGTTTAGAGTTTGCGCTGCGGTTTACCCGCGCGTTCATTGATGCCGATGCGGTGGCAGTGAAGACTGATGAAAGCTACCCGTGGGGTGAAACGGAATGTATCGGCTTTGGAGCTGGACGTGAGAGCGAGAATCGCATGGGTCCGCTGGACTGGCTGGAGTTTGTCGCCGGGTGGTGGGTTGATCTCGTGCTGGAGGTTCAGACGGCTTCGTATAACCACGACGGTTTCGAGTGGGTTTCTGCTGAGTACACCTCTATGCCGAACTCCCAGTGTTCGAGTGATTCTGATGATGTGTTGCACGCCTTGGAATTTTTTGAGGAGACGGTCGCCGGTGTGTGTGGAGATTTCGAGCTGGTGGAGGTGAAGGGTAAGCAGCTGGCAGCGGCTTAGCTGGTGGTGGTTTCCGTGGGGTGTTCCGCAGTGGAGCGCTCCACGGAAACCACTATTTTTGATGTTGGGACATACTGCTATAGTTCGCAGTTACATTTTTCATAGATGCCATACAATAGGCATAACAACACGGCAAAAGCGGGCGCACCCCCGTTACCCGACAGAAAGGAAGCCTCACGATGGCCACTCTGCACGACCACAAGGTAGACACCGAAAAGGTCTCCATCACCCCCGGATCATATATCGCCCTCTGGTCAGAGGAGCTAGACGATACGATGCCCGAGAACGAACAGAGAATCTTTGGCCGCGGCGGCTTTCACCCCACCCGACAGTCACCCCCCGTCCTGCTCTACACCCCCGACGGTAAAACCCTTCAGAGCCGCTACAGCCACGCAGCATATGGAACCCTCACACAGTACGAGCGATTCGAAGGAGAATATCAGTGGCTGTACACGAGCTACAGCAACCCCCAAAGCGTCGTTATGCGTCCACGCGTGTGGATTATCGACCCTATGCCCGAAGCCGACGCGCTCGCATTGGCGCGCGCCGCCTACAAAGCAGAAACCGCAGCAGGGCGTTTCAATGCATGGCAGGCGTTCCGGTACTCATTCCCGCTCTTGCAGGTGATTGCTAATGCGAGCGCAGAGGTGAGGGAAGCGGTAGAGGCTGCGGTGAGGGAGCTGTTCGTTAACGCGCATGTGCACCATGCCTACGGTGCCGAACGTGAGGGGGTCTGGTCTGACTACTGCGCGGCGCTCGCACCGGTAGAGGCGTTGCTTGAAGGGGCTGTGGACCGAGAATATGACAAGGCGATGAGTGGGCTTGATACTCTCCCCATGGTGAGAAGTCTGACCGACATTCAGCAGATGCTGCGTGCTGAGGCTCCGATGCTTAGTCGATATTTCACGGTAACCGGCACTAGCACCCGTAGCGTGGAGCGTCAGCTACGCCGGGCGGCCCACGAAGCAAAGTACGCCCCGGGTAGCAATGCTATTTTCCTGTGCAAGCCCGCCCCGACCATCTACTAGCCCCTGTAATTGGTTGTCCCGGCCCGCGCCAATTGGTGCGGGCCGGGACAACTTTTTCGGCTATAAGGACATTAGATGTTTACAGATTCTTTATTCCTAGCAAGCAAGAAATAATAGAGACATGACAACACGGCAATATCTCAGCACCCAAGGAGAAGCAATGAGTAACGGCTACGACCTCAGCGGCGCGCTCGCAGCCCTCGAAAAGCAGGGGTTTACCCCAAGCCTGATCATGGTAGAGCGCCTATTCCGCTACCCAGATTCTCAGTCCACCCAGAACGACCACCTGGGCTACTGGCTGCGTATCGTCTGGGAGCGTGATGGCATGGTCTACGAGCCTCAGCACCTCGAGAAATTCCTCAGCTACTCCGATTGGCGGCAGGTCTTCGAAGCCCATGCAAGCCGCGGTCTCGACATGGAATCCGTTGGCAAGATTCCGCAGATCCCCGAGGGATTCGACCTGTACGACCTGCGCGCTGCGGTCATTGAGCAGGTGATCACCCCAAAGGTGATCCGCTGGACTGAGGCAATGCTCGGGTATGCCCTCACCCGCCAGTCTTCCGCATCCTGCTACCAGGTCATGAACGAGTACGGAGACTATGAATGCCGCTGCAAAAAGGCAGCCTAGCGCCCCTTGAGTTCCTGAATGGATAACCAGCAAGGAACCCGCAATGAAGGCTATCCCTGGCTGATGCAGAAACCCTGTGTCAGCCAGGGATAGCCTTCACGAACTGCTAAAGGACATAACACACACTGAATCAGAAAAACATCAAAAAATAAAATAATATATACACATAACAACACGGCAAAACAGGGTAAACACCCTATTACCCCAACGAAAGAAAACCCATGGCAGCACTACACCAGTACGGGGCAACCCCCGAAAAGATCCACATCACCCCCGGCTCATATATCGCCCTCTGGGCACCAGCCTTCGCTGACTGGATGACCGCCCCCAAACAGAACGTTTTTGGAGGAGCCACCCCCTACCCCACCCGTGAAGTATTCGCCCCCGTCCTGCTCTACACCCCCGACGGCCAAACCTTGCAGGACCGCAACACCGGCAAGCCCCTCGGCACCCTCACCCAATACCCATACGCACATAACTACCTCTGGGAATACACCACCTACACCAAACCCCACCACTGCACCTACATCCTGCGCGTATGGGTTATCGACCCCATGCCCGAAGCTGCCGCGCTCGCTGTGGCTCGCGCCGCCTACAAAGCAGAAACCGCAGAAAAGCGCTTCGCTGATTTTTGTGACGGCTGGGGTGTTCGGAAGCTCGATGAGATGAGCGCTGGCACTGGTGAAGAATCGGAGCCCTGCTTCAGCGAAAGTTTGCGGGTGGTCTTTGAGAACACCCACCAGCACCATGCCTACGGGACGGATCACGGCGCGGCAATCCGCGCATTCGAGGAAGCTGCAGATGCTGCAATAAAGGCCCTAGAGGGTCGCCTCAGTGAGGAGCTCGACAAGGCATCTAAGGCCCTTGAGACTGTCCCGCCTATGGGGGACCCGTCCTACAATCTCAGATTAGGCGCCTATCTCCCGTGGAGGGCGGCAGTGGGTAAGGTAATTGATATTGAGGCCCCGACGCTCCGCCGATACGTCGCCCGGCGTATAGAGGGTACTGCCGTCCAGGAGCTGCAGAAGGGCTACAGCCGAGCGTTGAGTGCCGCCAAGGAAGCTGCTGGTAGCGCTATGGACCACGCAGGCTATTGCCTCGCCCCTGCCCCCGCAATTCGCTAATCACCTCGGAAGGGCAGGTAAGACCAGCCGCCCCGATCTGTGCAGTTTATGCAGATCGGGGCGGCCTTTTATATATAAGGACACTATATATAAGAAAAATTTTTGGCGTTAGATTTTATGACATACTTAAGACATAGCAACACGGCAATACCCGATAGCCTTAAGGAGGCACCCCATGACCGCTAAGCCTGATACCACTCTTCACACCGCTTTCTCTTCCTTGAAGGAGCGCGGCTTCACCCCGAAGATTCAGTACCTGGAGGCGTTCGAGCGCTACCCCGGTTCCACTCGAAACACCCACCTGCGCCACTACCTCACCCTGTTCTGGGAGCATGAGAATACCGTGTATGATGCCGACGTGCTCGAGCAGTTTTTCGACGGTGAGCGCCACTCTGCTGTCCGAGCCGCCATCATGCGAGGAGACTTTGAACTAGAGCTCGTGCGTGAGGTTCCGGAGGGCGCAGACCTTGAGGCTTTCCGAAAAGCCCTCAAGCGGGAAACCATCACCCCGGCGGTTACTGAATGGACCACCCGCATGCTGGGATACCCCGTCACCGAAGCCGCCGCAAGCTCGTGCTATGAGGTGATGAACGCCGCGGGTGAGTTGGAATGCCAGTGTCGCTAGGGTAACCCCCAGCTAGGAGCAGCAATTACTTCGGGTCGGCGCAGCTGTGCCGACCCGAATTTTTTTCTTATATATAAGGACATTATATGTGTGCGCGTGTGTATCTAATTTTTTTCTGCAATACTTAAGGCATAACAACACGGCAATACCGCCACATTACCCGCCTTAAGGAGGCGCCCCATGAGCACCATGATTCACACCCAGGTGGAATACGACTACACCCTGCAGGAGGACGGCTACCACCTGAAGGTCAAGAGCATTGAATCGAACGCAGCCCCTGGCTCCAACCTTGCCAAGCTGAATGAGAAGCTCAAGGAGTACCTCAAGGGCTCTAATGACACCTCAGAGTTCGCCCCTGAACGCCACCTGGAGGCATGTACCCAAATGGCAAAGGAAGCCGGTAGCCTTATCCCGCTCATTCACACAAGGAACGTATGCACCAAGAGCGGCGATCTCATCAGGGATCAGTGGACCCTGCAGTTCACTTTCTAACCGCCCACCCCGAAGTGGCGGCGGTTGGTACGACTGTCGCCACTAGGGGATTTTGCGCCGCCTACCCCCAGCCAGGAAGGACATTATAGAATGAGTATCTGAAATCTATTGATAATTAGGCTAATATATAGGCATATGAACACCACTGAAAGGGCCGTGTTGGCTATTGGGTCTATTGCTAAGTAGGCCTGTAATAAAAGGCTGGCGGTGGCGTTCATTTCTACCCAAGAAGGGGCTGCAGATGGGAGAGTCTGCAGCCCCTTCTTTCTCTACCCGGTTATTCCGCTCGCCACCTACAATAGAGGCAGGTTCACCCGCGCCTTACGCAGGGTGCATATAGGAAGGATTACCCATGGGATACAGCATTCACTGCAAGAACCTCACCACCGGTGGCCCAGACCAGATTTTCAGCATTTCAGACCCCGCCGATGGCGTCGATCTGGCAAACCAGCCGGCAAGCATCTGCGCATTTAGCACCCTAGTGAGCGACATTCCCGAGCTCAAGCACGAGATCTACCACCGCCTCGATACTGGAGACCGCGCTACCGGTTACCGCTGGTTCAGTGACAACCCGGCCATGATTGCACACCTTGGCTACACGAAGCCTCACGGCGCCCCGGAATACAGCGACGCGGCAGCTGTGGAGGTTGTAAGCGCGCATGACTATGGTCGGCTTGCACGTGGTGATGTTTCAGTGGAGGAGCTGCGCGAGGAGGGGAGCGTGTATGTGCTGCACCCGGATCCGTTGGTGCCGACGTATGAGAATTTGGGCGCGTATTTGGCCTATCTAAACGCTCAGCTATATCCGTACAATCAAATGTCGCTAGTGGCTGGCTAGTTAGATTTTGTGGGTGCGCCCCTTGCCTATGGAGGCAAGGGGCGCATTTTTATGTGTTGTAATGACTCATGGTGGGCATGTTTGGTAATGGGACATTCTGATAATGTATCTGTTTTTTTATATGAAAATAAAGGTATGATATAGGCACAACAAAACTCAAAAGCAGAAATGAGGTATCACTATGGGAAGTTCTGAAGCAGCTTTCCGGGTCTTTGTCCGCGTGACGGTGTTTGCCATCGTTATGTTGGTTTTCTCGATTGATTTCTTTGGGGATGCCGCCCGCGGCACGGCTACTCAGGAAACCACGCGCACGCACGAGTTGCTCAGCCTTCAGCTGTCTAAAGAACAGATCCAATCTGGCAGCCTTGAAGGGCACATCAGTGGCGGATTCCTAAGCACCGTGGGGTACGTGCAGGGCAGCCTTGAAGGGCACCCGGTCACCTACATTTACGTCCGTTATCGGGCAGAGAATGGCGACATTATCGACCGTCTCATCCCACGTGATGACGTGCGACTTCGTGATGACCTGGCCGCTGGAGAAGCTGCAACGCTTGAAATTCAGTCCATCAAGTCACGTAAGGCCACCTATGAGGACATCCAGCAGCACCCTGAACTGTGCAGCGATGACAGCCTTATTAGGGGTTTCATAGCTGACAGGTTCTTCCATGGGGAAGGAGGGTACGGCAGCCCTGTTCCTGCAGAGAAGTGCGATAGGCATGCTGACGAGAAGCCCGAGGACTGGAACCTAGACCGTGAGAATCTAGTAGTGCACGTGCCGAAGGATTCGATTATTGTCACGATCAACCCCAACATGGTTCCGGAAGGCGCCAAGAAGTCATAAGCTCAGCCGTAATCTTCACTGCCGGGACTGACCCTAAAGGCTGCTCGTTGGCACGTGTGCAGGGGGTCCGACTCGTTTACGAGTCGGACCCCCTCTTTTTGTGGCCCTGGAGTGCATTTTATGGATTGGGACATACAGAGATGTAGGATTGTTTAGCCTTTTTATATCTGCCATACTTAAGACATAGCAACACGGCAACACCGCCGCATTACCAGCCTTAAGGAGGCACCCCATGGAGACCACCTACACCGCTACCGCTCACAAGGCGACCATTATCACCCCCCGCCTTCACTTCAGCGGCATTCACGACCTTGCCCAGTACATCCAGCGCTACAAGCCCGCTACCGACGGTAGCTACATCTACCACCCTGAGACGCTCGGTGAATGTGATGTGAATGTCGAGCTTGATGGGGGTCTGCTCTTTTCGGTGGGCATCCGCCGCAAGAGCGACACGACCGACGCCCTCATCGTCGAGGCTATCGACATTGAGACCCGTAAAGCTGTAGACCTTACCTATGACACTGAGGCTCGAGATTTTATCGCTTACCTTGAGAAGCTTCGAGGCTAGGAAATCTCACCCCCGCCCCTACCCCCTGAAGGGGGGTAGGGGCGGGGCAGCTTTTTAATTTTTGCATATAAGGACATATAAAGGTTGATGTTTGTTCGGGTTTTTTCTTTCTGTCATACTTAAGGCATAACAACACGGCAACCCCGCCGCATTACCAGCCTTAAGGAGGCACCCAATGCAGACCCCCGCCCCCTCTACCCGCCGCGCCTCGCTCGGCGCTGTCACCCTGAGCGCAACGCTGGGCGCTGTCGCCGGTTTCGCTATCGGTGGCATCATTGTCCCCCCGGCATCCAGCCAGACCGCCGCCGCCCCCGGTGCAACCTCTCAGGTGGCACGCACCTCTACGCTTGATTTCCTCACACCGCAGGAAACAGCGAGCGCGGCGGTCACTCCGCTAAGCCCCGCCGCTAAGCGCTGGGCTGTGGGTGAGTCTCTCCAGGCAGAGGTTATCAAGGTGCCCCTGTCGGAGAATAAAGCGGTGCTGTGCGTGGTGTTTCCTACGCAGGACGGTTACGCTAACGCATCTGGGATTTCGTGCGATTGGGAGCACGTACATAACCGACAGGTAGCAAACTACTACGCGCCCTAAGCAGGGCGGGGCGGGTGGCACCCCCCTCATGGGGGGTGCTGCTGCCCTTATTTTTCACTGAAAGGACATACTCTGTCGGTCTTACTATGTAATATCTATACATAGGGCAACCTACGCATAAAAACACGGCAATATAAATAGCTAATACCTCTGCGAGCGCAGCAGATCTACAACCACGAACCCCACCCCCGCGGAGCTTGCCCGTGACCATCAACCCGATCACTACACCCACCCCACCGAGCAGATCACCGCCGCGCTCACAGAAATCCAGAAAGACCCACCCCTATACACCGTCGTATCCGACTGGCTCCGCACTGGATCAGGCGCCGCTCACCGCCCGTACTCACTGGGTGCGGTGATGGTGCGAGCGGTACATCATGGCCTCCACCTGGGAAACCGGACAGGTAGCCACCCTCCGCCACCTCCAAGTCACCAACCTCAAGACCCACATCAACCGCTTCACCCAAGAGGCAACCCGGCAGCTACGCTAAAGCCCCACCGGCGCTCGCTAGTTATTTTTGAGATAAGGACATATACAAGTGTGTATATGAACTGTTTTTTAGTCTTATGTATATTTAAGGCATAACAACACGGCAATGTCTTTTAGGAGGACATCATGGGGGAACGTTCCCAGCTCATTATCGCCTCGAAATCACTCGAGGAATCCGCACCCACTGTCCATAGCGTCTATTACCACTGGCTGCATTATGAGGGCATGATTCAGCAGGCTACTGAGGTTATAAAGGTGATGCAGAAGTGGCGCACTGAATTTGTGGCACCTGATGGACATACGACCTTCAGCGACTTGCCGCGGTACGACAGCCGCGCATCACTGATGCGCATGCTTGCTAACGTCTATGACGTGGGAGCCGTGACCGGTCGCCCCTTGGAAGGGGAGCACTCAGAGGAGATGGTGCATTGGGATACGAACCACGGCGCGTTTATCGTGTACCTGACTCCCAAAACCTGGAAGGTCGGGTTTTTGACCGCCTGCGCCCTGCATGATGGAGAGAACGCCCGCCCGTTGAGCACCGCGGACTATCTGGCCACCATTTCGCACCATGACTCACCGGAGAAAGAGATTCACCAGCAGGTGATTGATTTTGCTGCCAGCAAGCTCTTGGGTGCTCTTGAGTCTGAGCATCTTTTGACCAGCGAGGAGCTGGACGAATTGAGTCTCTGGTAACCCTGTCGATCTGGGAACTCCCTATGGGGGGTCCCAGATCTTTTATATATTTCTATAAAAGGACATACAAAACTTTATCTAACATATTCCCTTAAAAATATGCATATAATATAGGCATAGCAACACGGCTATACAGTATTGAGAGGGAGACTCGCAATGGCATGGTATGAAAACGGTTACTTTGGTTTCGACACCGAAACCACCGGCGTTACTGAATCGTCTGACCGCATCGTTTCGGCGGCAATCGTCCGCTACAACAGCAAGCATGAGGTTATCCACACCCTGCAGTGGCTCATCAATCCCGGCGTTGAAATCCCGGCGGCAGCCACCGCCGTCAATGGCATTTCAACCGAACAGGTTCAAGCGCACGGCGCGCCCGCCCGCGCCGCCATCAACGAGATTCTGCATGTCATTGCTGACTTCTCTGCAACCATGCCGCTTGTCGCCTTCAATGGCTCATTTGACCTGACCGTGCTCTATCATGAGGCACAGCGTAACGGTCTCAACGGTTCCGCTGAGTTCGCCCGAATCTTTGCCCCTGAGTCGCCCCTAGCACTCATTGATGGGCTGACCATGCACCGCCGCGCTCGCCCCGTGTGGCACGGTCGCCGCAACTTGGGGGCTCTCTGCAAGGTCTACGGCGTGGAGTTGGGCGACAATGCACATTCCGCCTTCCATGATGCGCGCGCCTGTGCAGAACTGAGCGTAATGCTCACCCATGAGCACCCTGAGCTATTCGAGGTACCCGCTGCGGAACTCCACCGGGCACAAATGAGTTGGTACCCCGCTCAGATGGAAGAGCTTGAGGCTTACCTGCGCCGCTCTCGAGAGGATGAAACCATCACCTGCGCCCGTGAATGGCCTGTTCGAAAGTAGCCCCAAAAATTGCACTCAGTGAAAAATTCGCTGAGTGCAATTTTTATATTTTTATATAAGGACATTAAAAGGAATATATATAGAAACCCCAAAAAAATTCTGGCATACTTAAGGCATAACAACACGATAGTTTGCCAAGAAGGAGGCAGTCATGAGTGACCGTCAGGAACGTCAGCCCTTGAGCGTCAAGGTTGCAGAGATTCAGGAGATTCTCAACGATGCCGTGAAGGAGTTCAATAACACGGAGTTCTGGGAGGGGATGCTGAAGGCAACCGCACGGTTCCACCGCTACAGCGTGAACAACAAAATACTGATTTACATTCAGAAGCCGGAGGCAACCCTATGTGCGGGCTATGCGACGTGGAAGAAGAACGGCTACCACGTCCGCAGGGGTGAAAAGGGTATCCGCATTCTGGCACCACGCACGGCAGCCGCTAAGGATAAGAACGGCGAGGTCATCTTGGATGAGAAGGGCAACCCCGAAACCGTTACTTTCTTCGTTCCCGCGTATGTCTTTGATGTCTCTCAGGTGGAGGCGGGCGAGGATGCTAAGCCTCTTCCTCAGTTGCCCGATTATGAAGGCGCTTCAGCGGCTGAAGACCGGGGGCTCTATAAGGCGCTGGAGGGCTTCATGAACGCCCGTGGCTGGAGTGTGGAGGTTATGACTCTAGATGCTGAATTGGGCGGCTACACCGTCCATGAGGAATCGAAGATTTGCATCAATGCCGCCCGGTCGCCCCTTGGTCGAGCTACAACCCTTGCTCACGAGGTGGCACACGCTCTTCTGCACGCCGATGTGAATCCGGTCGAGTACGCACATAATCTAGGCGGCGTGCGCTCTCTGGCAGAGACTGAGGCGGAATCGGTGGCGTTCGTGGTAGCTCAGGCATGGGGACTAGACGCTACAAGCTTCTCCATTCCCTATGTGTCCAGCTGGTCAGAGCAGGATACAAAGGTGTTGGAGGCGGCGGCGCAAGGCGTTCATAAGGCGGCGCATGAGATTCTAGAGGCGATTATGCCTACGCTGTAAATGCCAAGGCGGGTTAGGTTAGGCTATCCTAACCTAGCCCGCCTGCTGCTTATTCGCCAGTTGGGACATAATATGTCATATTGTATATAGTCTTGCTTCTTTGCATGTACTATAATAGGCATAAACACACGACAATATTTGCTTCTCACGGAAAGGAGACGGGCATGGCAACCGTCCTCACCCTTGGATCCCTGAAGGGCGGCGTTGGCAAAACGGTCGCCTCAACGAATGTGGCTGCATGCCTGGCGATGCGCGGCTACAAGATCCTGTTCATTGACCTTGACCCGCAGGCTACCGCTACCGCCCATTTCGGAATTGACCCTGCGCCTGATGAAGACAAGCGAATCCCCACGGTAGGGGAGATTCTTTACACCCCGGAGAACTACGCTCAGGTAGAGCTGAGGGAGGCGATCGTTAAGCATGATCGCATTGAAAACCTGTGGGTAATCCCCTCAAGCTATGGCGCACTGGATGCAGCAGAGGGTAATCTAGACGGATTTGCCCGCGTCACTGCGGTACAGATGAAAATCATCAACCACCTTCCTCAGATTCTTCCTGATCTGGATTTTGTCATTATCGACACGCGCCCGACGCTGGGGGTGCTGACCGATAACGCTCTGGTGGCGGCAGATTACGCAATCCCGATTTGCGCCCCTTATGGCTCAGCCTTCTCAGGTGCCGTCTCCCTGGTGGATCGTGTCGAAGATCTGCACGAATACGCAGTCGGCATGATTCGCGTCAAGGTGGCACCGTGGATTCTGGCTGATTGGCCCGGAGGCAAGACCCCCGGAGAGGAAGCACAGGATTTGCTCGGATACCTGGAATCGGCAGAAATTGACCACTTTGCATCAAAGCTGATCAGCTCCAAGGAGTCCTCTAAGGTGCCGCTAAATGACGAGGTTCCTGCTGTCGTAGGAAAGCCCAACATTCCCTTCTCCCAGGGTGTTTTCGCTCTGGTGGATGAGATTTTGAATCGCTGGGTGGGCAATAATTTTGAGCTAAAGAAGATGGAGTAGACGATGGCTGGTAAGACTGCAAAGATTAACGCCTTCGCAAAAGCGGAAGCACGCGCTAAGAAGACCGCCAAGAGCAAGGCGGCCTTGGATAAAGCCACCCTTGCCACTGCTCCACGGAAGACCAATGAGAGGGCAGTAGTTCACAAGAAGGCAAGCGTGCGTCAGCGCACCTACCCCGAGGAATTTGCGCACCTGGACACGCTGCCTAAGATTCTCCGCTGCCAGTGCCGAAAGATTCTCGATGACCGGGGGCACCTGGTCGAGATCCCTCGAGCCGAATGTACCTGCGAAGCTCGAAACTGGAATCGCACCTGTCTGCATATTGACGTTGATGCTTTGCAGATGCTCGAGGATCTACGCGATACCGAGGAGCGGATTGTCGGCGTTCGAATGCCTCTCCAGTCGTACATGCTGGCAGCCTTTCGCGCATTCCTTCCGACTCGAGAGGAAGGAATCGAATACGCTGCCGCTCTTCAGCAGCACATGGATCCTGGCGAGAAGCCGGAGAGTCCTAAGACTCTGGGACGAGAAATGCGCTGGCCGCATGATGTAGCGCAAGCCTGCCGGCATGAGGCACGGCGAGTATATGCGTCCGGGCGAGGCAAGGGACAGGTTATGGTCCCGGCGTCATGGTACTACTCCACGGCAATCCGCAAGTTTGTCGATGACCGCATTCAGCTACTCAAGGCCTAAGAAAAACAGCCTGCTTTGAATGAGTTTACTACACTCTTCAAAGCAGGCTGTTTCTTGTATTCACTAGGGGATAAGGGCGTTTTAGTATATACTGAGTGTTGTAAATTTTACTGTAATCTCACCCCAGTTTGGAGTGTTTTTAAATGGCTACCACCGAGCTTTTCGGGAGCGTCTCTGAAGTCCTGCTCCCCACACGCGGGGGAGTTAGGTACGCGGAATCTGGACGGACATTTGTCTCAGGAGTGCTGACCGCAGCCCTGCAGGAGAGGCTTAAAGCTCCCCGAGTTCTGCTCGTGGAGGTGCCCAGTCTATCTGATGAAGACCTGCAGCAGATTCGCGGGCGCGCAAAAACCCTGAAATCTGTACCGGTACCTCCGCAGATTCTCAAGGCGGCAGTTTTTCCCGAGGTTACCCTCGATGATGGCAGCGTCATTAGGACCGCCGGGTATCCCCTCAACGGTGAGCTGCTTTCTGAAATCCCTGATCTGACTGCCCGATTTGGTGTGCGTGCTGCTAACGCGCTGCTAATCAGTCTGGCGGAAAGCGTCGTGAAGCTTCCGATGGAAGCAAGCGGTTCTGAATCGGGGCCGGTGCACGGTGGTATTTCCCCGGAGAGGGTTATTATCCCGGCGCCGGGAAGTGGAGTAGCTATCCAGTTGGCGGGTCTTGGCGTGTATCGGCAGCCAGAATCCGCTAAGCAGCTGCAGGATCTGATGAGGCAGGATACTCAGGGGCTACGCGCAATTGGTAGGGTTCTGCCTATTTCCGTCGCCCTTGCAGCTGAATGTGTTCCGTCGAGGCCCGGTTCTAAGCCGTCTTCGCTGGTGAATGCGTTGCAGTCTGCCGTGAAGCGTGAGGGTGATGCGCCTACTGCTCAAGTGGCGCCTTCAGAGATGGCTGATTTTGCTCCCCCGGCACCAGTGAAGCCTGCAGATTTTGTCGCTCCTTCTGCTCCGCGTCAGGAGAAGAAGGCGGAGGCTCCCGCACCTGCGGTAGAGGAGAAGCAGGAAGAACCGAAGGAGCGGATGGTTAAAGATCCGAGCGGGTACGGCCTGGTAGCAGCGGATTCGGCGGCGGCGGTTGTACCGAAGGATGAAGAACCTTCGCCTGTGGCGCAGCGTCCAGAACTGCCGAAGCCGGCTCAGGTTCAGGCACCAGCTCAGCGCATGCCAGAGGAAATCCCCCCTGCAGAACCGGAAACTCCCGTAAATACT
>ERZ772994.2-NODE-2-length-61709-cov-7.07688_pt1 | contig 61709 bp, 73 predicted proteins | sample MGYA00580679_ERZ772994 | MGnify/ENA primary metagenome ERZ772994 (study PRJEB29015, sample SAMEA2738057) | human oral metagenome | biome: human oral; feature: human-associated habitat; material: saliva | place: China | collected 2224 ...
ATATTATGCATATTTATATATTGTCTTAAATTATATATATATTATATTATTTTTTAATAATCTCGCGCGTACGGGAACTATAATATAAATATATAAAATTACCTAAATAAATAAGGTTTTTTAATCAATATATATAAAAAGTTTCTGAAAAAACGTGGGGATTGTGGGGAAAACATATTTATTAAAGTTTTTAGGAGTTTTCTCGGATTTTTGTAGATTTTCTGATTTTTTGTGATTTTTAAGAAATCGGGTTATATATCACAACTTTTTATTTTGGAGTGGATATTTTATATGAGTTCCAAACTGCACATAATTTTATATGCGAGGTTTGCGTCGGTTAGTGCTGGCATAGTATTTACCTCCTTATAAATATTTTTGAACTTCATAATACATAATCAACAAAGCAGATTTTTACTCCCTACATTACATTTTTTCATGATTTCTTGTCGAGCGGTTCGTCCAATAGTTTTCCAATCGACAACAACCCATATTCATTTTATGGACCTTTTCATATTTTCTACGTTACATTTTTGCTGTTAAGCGGTTAAAATAGGTTATGTAAAAAGTTATTAACTTGAGTCTGAACTTGCATATTTAAAATTGTGTGCGGTTTAGAATTCATATCGATATCCAATTGGGAATAGGATAAAATGTTGTGATTTTTACGATTTTTCGAGATTTCTAGAAACAAAATGGCTAGAATAGGCCTGAGAGGCTCATATTCGCGCTCTACGGCGTTTTAAGCATATAGTCGGTAAATAGTTCCACTTTGTGCTAAAATCGCTCTACGGGCCTGCTAGGGGCCTTAAACGACGTGCTGTAAAATGCATGATTTTTATTATTTTGAGGAGGGTTTTGCATTGGATTTCAAAAATGTCTTCGAAAATGAAGACGAAATCATGGACGATTTAAGTCAACTTTCTGATGAAGGACGAGAAATTATCCTCAAACATTATGGGGTAAAAAGACGTTCTGGTCGTTATCCTTGGGACCCATTATTGCATTTACCGAAGAACTATAAGTTCATCGAAGAGCGGGATGAGCTCAAAAAACGGGGTCTTTCCGACAACGAAATTGCAAAACAAATGGGACTTTCAACCACAACTTATCGCTCAAAAGTAACGATTGCCAAAGAGGAATTGAAGGAATATAATATGCAACGGATTGCAAAATTGCAGGCCGAAGGTAAAATTATAGACGATATTGCTAAGGAAATTGGTACTACTGGGCAGACTGTTCGCAACTATATTGACGAAATGAATAACCCAAATAAGTCCTCTCGAGCTCAAAGAGTACAGACTGAAGCGGTTGCAGACTCGTTAAAAGACGCTGTAAAACGGTCAAAATACGTGGATGTGGGTAAAGGAGTCGAGGTTCAGATGGGTATTTCCAAGGAAAAACTCAAAGCTGGACTAAATGCGCTGGTTGAATCTGGTGATTATGAGGTCCATAGCCTCCGAATTGCCCAGGTTACAGACAAAAACAACTCCACTCCAGTCAAAGTATTGACAAAAGCGGGGGTCGAACGGAAAGATATCTATAAAAACATGGATAAAATCCGTCCTGTTGAGGAGTTTGCTATCGATGGGGATAGTAGAATGTTCCAACAAATGGAACGTCCTAAGTCTATTGGGTGGGATCGTGTACATATTCGCTATGCAATCCCCGAAGGACAGCGTGGTCATGGTACAAATGATGACGGATCCACAATGGACGGAGCTATGTTCCTACGCCCTGGTGTAAAAGACCTTAATTTAGGTAAAGCATCTTATGCTCAGGTCCGTATTGCTGTAGGTGATACGCATTATCTTAAGGGTATGGCTTTATATGGTACTGAGGAAATGTTTAAAGACGTTCCTAAGGGTACTGATATCATATTCAATACCAATAAAACAAAAGATAAGGCGCCTCAAGATGTATTAAAACCTTTGAAAAAGAACCCTGATGGTGGTGCACCTATCGATGGACCTAACCCATTTGGTGCTACAGTAAAACGTCAGAATGTTCTTCTTGACTCTAAAGGAAATCCTGTATATAAAAAAGGGGTTACTGATAGACATGGTAATAAGGTTGCAGAAATTGGGTCTGTCAATATTGTAAATGAGGAAGGTGATTGGGCTAGCTGGTCTAAAACATTATCCTCACAATTCCTATCCAAACAACCTACGACTGTTGTACATGAACGTTTGAAGGCTACTCTAAAACAAATCGATGATGAGTATGATAGCATCAAGAAAGTAAACAACCCGGTAATTAGAAAACAATTGTTGGATTCATTTTCATCTGATCTGGAATCTAAGCAGGTACATATGAAAGCGGCAGCTCCTAAAGGATTTCAGGGGCACGTTATCTTACCTGTTCCTGATATGAAGGAGAATGAAATCTATGCTCCTAATTATAAAAACGGGGAACGTGTAGTTCTTGTTCGATATCCTCATGGGGGTCGATTTGAAATGCCTGAGCTCACTGTAAATAATAACAGTGTCGCTCGTAAAATGATATCTAAGAACAGTCCTGATGCTGTGGGTATCCACCCTAAGGTTGCCGCTAAAATGTCAGGGGCTGACTTTGATGGGGATACAGCATATCTTATTCCTAATAACAAAGGGAAGTTTAAGACAGCCAACAGCTTAAAAGAGCTGGCTAACTTTGATCCTAATATGTATCAAGATAAGCCGGGAACATTTAAGCCTATCGAAAAGAAATACCAGCAAACTTTGATGGGGGTCGTTTCTAACCTCATTACAGATATGACATTGCAGGGTGCGCCAACGAGTGAGATTGCGCGTGCCGTAAAACACTCAATGGTCGTAATCGACGCAGAGAAACATAAGCTTAATTATAAGCGGTCTGCTGAAGAGAACGGTATCGATGCATTAATGAAGCGGTATATGACTCACGTCGATAGGATTAAATACGGTGAGCTGGAAAGATATAATCCTAAGACTAGGAAAATTGATAGGGTAGTCGATCCAGATACACTTAAAAAAGATTTAAATCCGGATGCTAAATATACATCGGCCTCCACAATTATATCCCGCCATAAACAAACCGTCATAACTGACGGGTACCGTGTAGAAGTGCCGGATCCAAAATCAAGCACTGGCAAAACAAAAATGGTATGGCGAAATAAAAAAGAAACATATCTTGTGAATATGGTGGAGGATGCTAACATATTCTTAGGGCCTAATGCTACAAAAACGGAGCATCATTATGCGGACTACGTAAATGAATTAAAGGCATATAAGAAACGGGTAGACGCTGAGTCAGCGGATATCAAGATGCCAGCCCGTGATCCTAAGGCTGCTAAGATCTATGCATCAGAAGTCTTGTCAATGAAAGAGAAAGTTAATCAAGTTAAGATTAATCGTATCAAAGAGAGACAAGCACAACGTATGGCTGAAGTATCAAGTAAAGCTGAGATTGCTCGACGATCTGAAGACGAAGTCTTGAAGAAGGATGACATCTCCCGGATCAAGCAGCAAGCCCTGAACAAGGCTCGTGCCCAGCTTGGTACAGGCAGGAACCCTGTCACAATCACTGATGATGAATGGGATGCAGTACAAGCTAATGCTGTATCGGGTACGTTATTAAAAGAACTGGTATCCTTTATGGATGACGCCCAGCTTAAGACACTAGCTACACCACGTCCTAACAAAGTTATGACAGACGCTAGAAAGAACAAAGCCAAGGCGTTACTTGCAAATGGTTACACAATCTCTCAAGTTGCTGAAACTTTAGGGGTCAGTCCAACAACTATTGGGAAGATCAAGAACGAATAGTTTAGTGGGTTCTCAAACCCTACTGTTCTTGTGTGCCTACCGCAAAAGGAATGGGTATTGCTATGGTCTATGAACCTAGGCAATCCTATCTCTATCCTATAAAGAAAGGAGACTACTCATGTTAACTACCGAAGACAATCCATTCGATCCTTGGACTCAGTATGACCTTTGGCGTGAGTGGGACATTAGTCATGGTTACAATCTTGAGTCTTACATTGCAACACTAATGCCAATGCTCACTTCTGCATCGATAGAAGACTATGAACATGCTTGGTCAGTTGCTGTTTCTTCAATTCTGGAACAAAACATCTTTGGAAACTTGAAGCTTGTTCCTAAACCCGCTGATTATGAGGAGGACCTCACTTTCCTCGAAGACTCTGAAGATGATATAAAAATTTGATACCCCCGGGGGGTCTGATTACAGCCCTCCCTTTCTTTGCATCGGCGCTGGTATCAAAAATTCCCCCGTTGCGATTTTTTTCAAAATGGTTTTGGATTCTAACAGGCCGATATTAAGATCGGTTTCTGAGGCTATACGTGTTTGGCTCCTTTTCCGTATAGTCTTAGTCTATAGGTACCTTAGACAGGACTTTGGTTGCTTGTAAAACTAACTTAAAGTCGGTCTATTTGAGTCCAAAAGCACAAGAAAGGATTCGTCAACACTAACAAAGAAAGGAAAAGTCAAGTGGCAACTAGTAAAACTACATACAAAGTTGTGGCCCCTGCTGGAGTTTACATTCGACAGACACCGCAACAGTCAGAAGACAATGTTGTTCGACTGGCAGATAATGGCGAACGTCTAATCGTTCTTGAAGTTGGCTCTGAATGGGTTAAAACTGAAGAAGGTTATGTGATGAACCGTCCATACATCATCGAGCCAGATACTACTAAACCTAAGAAACAAAAGGAAGAGGCTGAATAGTTATGACAAATGAAGTTGCTAATTATGATACTCCTCAACGGGCCTATAAACCTGCACGTTCGCCTGAACAGCGTGAAATGCAAATGATGGCACTTGCGATGGAGCTATCTGAAAAGCGTCTTCAGGAAGGAACTGCTTCGGCTTCGGAGATCGTATACTGGTTAAACCAAGCAAGCCCTAAAGCTCGTCTTGAGCGCAAACAACTTGAACTGCAAGCAGAGCTATTGCAAGCACGTATCGATTTGATTCGTAGTGACCAACAAGCCGAACTTGACTTCAAGGAAGCGCACAAAGCGTTCCAAGGTTATGCTGGTAAACCATCTGATGTTATTGAGGGGACTTTCTATGAGCAATAGATTGTCCTACAAAGAAATGTCTAAACTCGAATCTTATACAGAGCGATTGGAGTATCTCAGACTTCGTGGTATTCAACATGAAGCGCCAAGAGACATCTCTAATCCTTTCTATAAATCAAGAGCCTGGCTTAACTGTCGAAATGAAATCATTCGTCGAGATCTTGGACAGGACCTTGGGGTAAGAGGACTTTATGTTGACGGTGTGATCACTGTTCACCATATGAATCCTTTAACGAGAGAAGACATTGAGAATCTGACCGAGAATTGTTTCGATCCTGACGGACTTATCACGGTCTCTGATTATACCCACAAACGAATCCACTACGATCAGAAGGAGTATCAAGAATGGGTGGAACGTAAGCCGGGTGATACAAAACTATGGTAAGGATGAAATGAATGAACACAATCTATGAAGACGTTCTCAACTTCGTCGGTGTATTACATGATTCCGATCCCGAGTCCAACAAAGTTGTTAAAACTCAGATAGGTTTGGCTATCGATACTGCCTTAGGTATTCTTGTACAAAACGGTATAGGACATACTTGTAGTGTTGTTACTAATCCCGATCTTACGTGGAGTGACTTTTTCTATGGACATATCGATGATCTGGATGAAGGTATAAAACGACGGCTTGATAATATGTCTTTTGCTAAGACGTTTGTCGGTATAAGTGTCATGATTTCTTATGACCCTCCACAAGCATCGGTCCTTACGGCACTAAAAGAAGCTCGTGATGAAAATCTTACTCGAGCTCGTTGGGAGGTAGAATATGTCAACAAAGACATCCGATGACGTACTACTTCATTATGGTCGAAAGGGACAGAAGTGGTATCATCATATCTTTGGTTCCGTTCGCGGTAGTATAGGCGGTAGACGTCGTAAATCTAGCAAACAAACGGCGGTTGCTAAGGCTGTTTCGAAGCGCAAAAAGAGTATGCCTGTTGATGAGTATCAACGAGAGCTAGAAGTTATTAATCTTTATCGTCATAGAGATAAAGTATCGACTAAAGCTTTAAAAGCCAAAATTGCTAGAATTGAGTCTGAACGTAAACTTAAAGAGTTAGCAGAAGCTCCGGGTAAAGCTCGAGCAGAAGCGCTTAAGAAGAAACAACAGGCTCGACTTAAGTTTATTGGTAAAGCTATCTCTGCTGGTATTGATGTTTATAGCAAAGTACCATCATCTGTTGCAACTCGAAAGATCGATAAGAGCAATAAAGATGCTGTTAAAAAAGCTATAGAAGAGTTCAAAGTACGGCAGGAGTGGGCTAAGGCGTTTAAAGACGTACCTATTACTATGACGAACTTCACGCAATCCGTTAACATTCACGGTGTTGATGTTTATATACCTGAAAGTATTCGGAAGACAAAAGATTTGCGTTTAGCTCAAACTAAAGATCAAATGAATGGAGATAAATAAGATGGGTGAAATTATTAATGGTGTGTATGTACCGTCAAATGAAGATTTACTTCAACACTATGGTAAAAAAGGCATGAAGTGGAAGAAACGTAAAAATCCACTTGCTGAGGCTTCGGAAGCTCTTACCGAAGATCTTGCGTATGCTGCTGATAAAAAAGCAATTGACGAACATGTTAAAGATGCTTTACGTGATAAACAAACGGTTGATCGGAATATGGAAGATAACATCAAGAAGATCAAAAGTGGTGTTCGAAATGGTAAAACTTTAGATCCAGCCGAACAAAAATATCACGATGCTTATATGCGTAATGCAAAAGCTTCTACAAAAGTCGCTCAGATTCTTGAAGCACGTCGTAAACATGCTAAAGATATGGCCGCAGCACATGCTAAAGACGTTAAGAATAGACGTAAATAATATCTTTAAGGAAAAGGAGTAGCTAGTGGTATTTAGCAACACCGCGGTTCCTGTCGAGTATGGTAGATTTAGAGACGCTGTAATACGCGGTGAGATTCCTGTATGTCGCGAGGTCTCGATGCAGATGAACCGAATCGATGCGGATATCGCCAACCCAAATTATTATTACGATAGCGACGCTATTCAAGGGTTTATTGACTTCTGTGAGAATGAGATGACCCTAGTTGATGGTAGACCATTGACCCTATTGCCTACTTTCCGTCTTTGGGCAGAAGACCTGCTGGCTTGGTTTGAGATCAAGGAAGAGAAGGTTTATGACCCGCAGACTGGAAAATTCAAAATAGTTAAACATAAGCGCAGACTTAGAAACAAGCAATATCTAATTGTCGCCCGGGGTAATGCCAAGTCTCTATACGCAACATTACACCATGCCTATGGGCTGGTAATCGACACGAACTCCACTCAACAAGTAACAACCGCTCCAACTATGGCGCAGGCAGAAGAGGTGTTATACCCATTTGCTACAGCTATAACCAAAGCGGCCAGCTCGACTGAAGGGTTTCCTTTGTTCAGAGTTCTTACTAAAGGCTCTAATAAGGCTCGTACTCAAAAGTCGCAAGCACAACTTGCTGTTACGAAAGACGGTATTGTTAACAAACTAACAAACTCCATACTACAGGTCAAACCTATGACTCGTAGTAAACTTCAAGGTTCTCGTGCCAAGTATGCTAGTGTCGATGAGTGGCTGTCTGGAGATATTAAAGAGGATATCATCGGTGCTTTGGAACAATCCGCTTCCAAAGACGGTATTGACGATTATATTATCTTAGCTGTATCCTCTGAAGGTACAGTACGTGACTCGGTAGGGGATGCTATTAAGAAAGAGCTTCTTGATATCCTTCGCGGTCAATACTACGACCCACATACTTCTATCTGGTATTATCGTTTAGATGATCTTGCAGAGGTGGCTAATCCTGACATGTGGATGAAGGCTTGCCCTAACATCGGTATTACAGTTTCTTATGAAGCTTATCAACGTGACGTTAGACGGGCGGAACACTCTCCTGCTAACAGGAACGATATCCTGGCTAAACGGTTTGGTATACCTGTGGAAGGGACAACATACTTCTTTACTTTCGAAGAAACCGAACTTCATCGAAGGCAGAACTTCAGGCGTATGGAAGTATCAATGGGTATGGACGCTTCTCAAGGTGATGACTTCTGGGCGTTCACTTGGATCATACCTCTTGGTAGAGGTAGATACGGTGTACAAACAAGGTCATACGTTTCGGAAGTTAAATACCTACGTCTTAATTCCGCGGCACAACAAAAGTACGATCAACTTCAAGCTGAAGGGACATTGATTATACTACCCGGTAACTATCTTGACTGGGAACAAGTATATGACGATGTTGAGCGTTACATCGACGAGATGGAATGGTCCGTTATCTCATTCGGATACGACCCATATAATGCTGCTGAGTTTGTTGATCGTTGGACTATGGAGAACGGAGACGTCGGTGTCGAAGTCGTACGACAAGGTGTTAGAACTGAGTCTGTTCCTCTGGGTGAAATTAAGAACATGGCGACATCTCGCGATCTTATTTTCTTCGAGGAACTTATGAAATACGCAATGGGTAATGCTGTTGTAATTCAAGACAATAACGGTAACTACAAACTTTCCAAAATGCGAAGCAATGAAAAGATCGATAACGTTGCTGCTTTGATGGATGCTTGGGTTGCCTATAAACGTAATAAGGAGGCATTCTTGTAGGATGGTAAATAACCCCTTAGGATCATGGAACGCATTCATGTCAACCCGCAACGGGCTTGACTATGATGAGTCATTAGTTTCCGGCTCTGGTTGGGGACGATCGACAAGTGCGCTTCGTGGTTACAATTTCAAACGTCAAGATTTGGTGAATAGCATTATCTCTATGATCGCTCTTGACGTCGCAATGGTCGACTTTAAACATTTAAAGATCAATGAAGAAGACGGTAATCAAACCCCTGTAGAGTCAGGTTTGATCGATTGCTTAACGCTGTCTGCTAATATTGACCAAACGGGTCGTGCATTTATTTACGATTTGGCCTGGTCGCTATTGGAAGAGGGTACTGTAGCGATTGTCCCCGTTGATACGACTACAAAACCGAATGATGAAGGATCTTATGATGTCCTATCTATGCGAGTAGGTAAGATCATGCAATGGTATCCTCGAGCTGTTCGGGTTAGGGTTTATAATGATCAAAATGGTTTAGAACAAGACCTAACTTTATCTAAGCAATCTGTGGTTATCTTAGAGTCTCCTTTGATTGGGCTACTTAAAGACCAGAACGCTACTCTACGATTGATAGAGCAGAAGATGGATCTTATGTACGCTCAAGACAAGGCGATTGTGGCAGGTCGTTTGAATGGTTTCATTCAAGTACCATACGCTACTAAGAGTGAACATAGGCAGGCTTTAGCGCAAGACCGCAAAAAGAAACTCGAAGAAGAACTAGCTAATAGTCAGTTCGGTATTGCTACCTTGGATGCGAATGAGAAATTCATTCACACTGGTGGTAATATCATGAACAACCTTGTTGATGACTTACGTAAGTTACAACAAGATTACTATAACCAAGTTGGTATCTCTTCTAAGATTCTTGATGGTACTGCGGGGCAAGCTGAGCTTAATCTTTATTACCATCGTGCCGTAGACCCTGTTCTACAGACTATTGTCGATGGTCTTAATAGAACGTTCTTAACTAAGACTGCTAGAACGCAAGGTCAGGTAATTCAGTATTATCGTGACCCATTCCGTATGTTGCCAGTTGAACAACTAGGTACTGCGGCAGATCTCTTTGCTCGGAATGCAATATTTACTTCGAATGAAATCCGTGCAATGCTAGGTCGAGCACCTCACCCAAGTCGTATCGCAGATATGCTCTTTAACAAGAACATTTCTACTGGTATGGACCTAATGGGTATTGGTGATCCTAATGGTACAACCCAGGGGTATCCTGAAATCTACAACGATGGCCAAGGTGGGTATGTCGATGCGGACGGAAATCCGGTAGATGAGTATGGACGTCTCTTGGATGTATAAAATTTTTATGGAGGTTTTCTAGTTGCAAAAGAAGGCTGATTTTGCTGGATGGGTAACTAAGAACGACATCCGCTGTAGTGATGGTGTCACGATTCGTCATGATGCTTTCGTACAAAGTGATGGCGCTCAAGTTCCTATCGTTTGGCAACATGATTACTCCAGTCCCTCAAATGTGTTGGGGTACATGAAACTTCAGCATCGTGACCAGGGTGTTTATGGGTATGGGTATCTAAATGATACAGAACATGCTCAAGACACTAGAGTCCTACTACAACATGGTGATTTAAACGCTATGTCTATTGGGGCTCGCGGTATCCGAAAGAACGGTAACGACGTAATTCATGGTGAAATCTATGAAGTAAGTCTAGTTCTCAAAGGTGCCAATCCTGGTGCGCTGATCGAACATGTTATGCTCCATAGCGCATACGGGACTGAAGAGTACGAAAGCGACTGTGCTACCATTCATACTGGTATCACGCAGGAACTCATTCATTCAGATACTGAAGATGAGTTAGAAGATAAAAAGGAGGGACACATGTCTCGTACATATGAGGAACTGTTAGAAGGTCTAACTGATGAAGAGGTTGAAACTCTCCTCGGTGGCGTTCTAGCTGACGTTGATGCCGCTTTGCAAGCTGAAGAAGCTGAAGAAGCAGAAGAAACTGAAAAAACTCAAAATGAGTTAGAAGTTAACGGTTTGGACGAAGAAGTCGCAACCGAAACTGTTGACGGAGCTACAGAAGACAATGAAGTCGCTGTAGAATCTAGTGCAGATGCTGGTGATACAGTATCACATTCTATTTTCGAAGGAGAAGAAGTTTTGAAACACAATCAATTCCAAGGGACTACTAATACTGCTGTATCTGAAGCAGAATTGGATACTTTATTACAAAGCGCGATTCAAGGAAACGCAACTTCATTCGCAGGCGTACTTCGTGCTAACGACGTTCTAGGTGAAGACTCACTTCAACACGGTTTGGTAGGTATGGAAACATTGTTCCCACAACCTGCTACTAACGGTGGAATCAATGTCTACAACCCAGGCTCACTTAACATCGACAAGATCATGGGACAATTCGGTAAGTCTCCACTTCCTCGCGTTAAGAACATGTTTGCTAACCTTACAGAAGACGAAGCTCGCGCTCGTGGATACATCAAAGGTAACCAAACTCTTGATTCTATCGAAGAAGTATACTTTCGTGAAACTACTCCAGGATCTGTTCACCGTCGTGAAACAATCGATCATGATGACTTGATCGACTTGCAAGATGGTGGATTCGCTGCTGTTAACTTTATCCAACAAGTTCAAATGGCTAAGTTCAAAGAAGAAATCGTTAAAGCGGCTTTCTTGTCTGATGGACGTCCATTGACACTTTCTGACGGTAAACGTAACCCTGAAAAGATCAGCGAAAAACACATTCGCCCTATCATCAAAGATGATCCATTGTTCGTAATCAAAGTAACTGCTGCTACATTTGAAACTGCAGTTGACGAAGTGATCGGTAAAGCATTCCCTGCATACCAAGGTTCTGGTAAACCATGTCTTTACATCAACCCATTTGACTTGGCTAAATTGAAGACTCTTAAAGACAAGAACGGTCGTTACTTGTATGCTCCATCTATGGACAATAACCAAGTACCTGGTAACGCAAACATTGCTGCATACTTCATGTGTGATGAAGTTGTTGAATACCGTGCCCTTCCTCAAGGAACATTCATCATTGGTAACCTTGTAGACTATCAATTCGGTATGTCTAAGAACGGCGAAATCGCTACATTTGATAGCTTCGATATTGACTTCATGCAACATAAATACTTGATGCATGCTCGTATGTCTGGTGCTATCCGTACACCTAAATCATTCATCGTCGTTACTGTAACAGATAAAGCTGCTGCTGACGAAGCTGTTGCTAACTTCGATTCTACAGGTCTTAAGACTAAACCAACTTGGACTGTACAAACAGACCCAACTGAATTCAAAGGTGTAGGTGCTAAAGCTGTAGATTATGACGCTGCAGTTAACGGAGTTGCTATGACTGAGGAAGAAAAGAAACTCGGTGATGTTGAAACAGCTCCAAAGCAAAAGAAACCTAAAAAAGCTGAATAGTCTTTGAAAGTTAGGAAGGTAACGAAATGACAAAAGCTGGAATTAGACTTATCTTCCGTTCCAAAGAGACAGAAGAAGTTGAAATTGGGGATCATCGTTATACCTATACGGTATCCCCTTTGTTAATTGCTAGAATATCTACTAAATCATTTATGATTGAGGATAGTGACTCAGTTAACCAGAATACTAAGTCGAAACTTAAGTTCGATGTTCTTTTGCCTAATGATGCATCTGACCGAGTGAATAGAATTAGTCATATTCTTTATATGGGCTCGTTCTATAAAGTTGGTACGATTAGACCGTATCCTCCTCGAGTTGCGTTAACGGTGGAAGACCTTGAGCTTTCAGAGCTTAAGTCAGAGTTAGAACAGCGAGTGAATGAAACTTCTCGAAAATCTCAAAATGAATTAAAAATTGACGCATTTGATCATTTGGGTGTGTTGATGACCCCGCCGGATGAAACTAGTGAACTTCAAAAGAACTCACTGGTTTTAAAAGATGGGATTATTCAGATCTGGGATGGGACGAAGTATACCGATATTGTTAAGGTCCTATCAACTAAAGTTACTGAACATACGGACGAGCAGTTATAATAATTTATACTACTAATCTACTATTACTAATTATAATTGTATAATTCAAATGTGAGGTAATGAACTATGGGGTTTAAGACAAGAAAGGAATTTCTCGAAGTTCTAAAACAAAAGATCTGTCCGAATATTTATTTCACTCCTCCTGATGATGTTACGCTTAAGTTTCCAGCTTGTGTTGTTACTAGGGAAGACTTTGATGTTCGTAAGGCAAATAACAAACCTTATATGTCTAACATGGGGTATAAGGTCGTTTATATGTCTAAGAACGAGTCGGATGAAATATTTATGAAGATCTCGAATACGTTTATGTATTCTGCTTTTAGATCTGAGTATAAGGTTAACGGATTATATCACAAGGTCTTTGTGATTTATGTTTAGAAAGGAATGTCGATTTGGCTACAGTAGAAGAGGTTGTTAATTATGCCCGTTCTTTAGCGGATCAAGGGGTAGGTACTGATGCTGATGGTTCTTATGGAACTCAATGCGTAGACTTACCAAATAGTATTTCTCAAATTTACTTCGGTAAGATTCTATGGGGTAATGCTATCGACCTATTGGATTCCGCTGCAAGTTTGGGGTATGAAGTTGTATACGATGCTGTGGGAGTAAATCCTAGAGCGGGTGCGATCTTTGTTATGGATACTACTTATCTGTATGGCCACCCTTATGGTCACACAGGTATTGTTATCGAAGACTCAGATGGTTACACAATCAAAACTATCGAGCAAAACATTGACGGTAATGCTGATTCATTATACGTTGGTGGTCCTGCACGATACAATGAACGTAACTTTGATGGTATTGTTGGATGGTTCTATCCTCCATATACTGGTCTTCCTCAAGGGGACCCTGTCATCGCACCTCAACCAGAGACTCCTGCAGACGAGGTTGTTGTAAACGAAGAAACTGCGAAATTTACAGTAATGGTAGCTGGACTTAATGTCCGTACTGAGCCACACGTTACTGCTGAAATCGTAGAAGTTTACACACCTGGACAAACATTCATTTACGATCAGTGGATGGATGCTGACGGATATCGTTGGTTGTCTTATATCGGTGCAACTAGTGGTAAGCGACGTTATGTTGCTTGTGGTAATGTTGAGAACGGCGAACGCATTAATGCATTTGGTGAATTCTCAGAAGCTTAATATTTGGAGGAAATTTTAAATGACAAAATTGGTTTGGGATCAGGATACTAAACGCTTATACGAATACGGTGTTGACAACGGTGTTCTTTTCCTTAAGAAAAGTGATGGTAGCTACGAAAAAGGTGTTGCTTGGGACGGTTTGACTAAAGTCTCAGAATCACCAGAAGGTGCAGAATCTACTGCTAAATACGCTAACAACAAGAAATACCTTAACTTGCGCTCAGACGAACGCTTCAAAGGTCAAATCTCAGCCTACACTTATCCACAAGAATGGAATAAATGTCAAGGTAAACGTAGCCCTATTACAAATGGAGCTGGCGGTAAGAAAGAACTCGCTGGTGTGACTGTTTCTGGTCAAGCTCGTTCTGACTTCGGTCTTTCATACCGTACTGGTATCGGTAACGATACTGAAGGTTTAGACCATGGTTACATTCTTCACCTTGTTTACTCAGCATCTGCTGGTGTATCAAGTAAAGAATACCAAACTGTAAATGAAAGCCCAGATGCTCTTGAGTTCTCTTGGGACTTCGATACAGTACCAACACCAGTACCAGGAATGAAACCAACTGCGCACGTTGAAATCAACAGCACTTTGGTTGACAAAGACAAACTTGCTGAGCTTGAGAAGAAAATTTATGGTTCTGCTGATTCTGAACCAACTCTTCCAACACCAGAAGAAGTGTTCACCACTCTCGGTCTTGTCGCTGGGTAATTAGAATTTAATGACGTGGGATAGGGGTTGGACAACTGAGGTTCGTGTTGGCGTCAAAAATTCAAAATGAAATATAAATCTACATTAAAGGAGTATAGAGATGATTTCTAAAACAGTAACTTATAACAACTTACTCACTGGGGAACCAGTAACAGAGGAACTTTGGTTCCACTTACGTAAAGACGAAATTATTCGTATCATGGGTCGTGCTAAAAAGGATTGGGACGACTATATCAAAGAAATGATGAGTCGTGAAGACGTTGACGAGATCTTCGACTTCGTTGAATCTATTCTTAAGATGGCTTACGGTGAACGTTCTGAAGATGGTCGTACTTTCCGTAAAGACAAGAAACTTCAAGAAGACTTTGCTAACTCTGAAGCGTACTCTGAACTATTCATTGATATGATTACAGACGCAGTATCTGCAGACGGCAAAGAAACTTCTAAGTTCTTTAGCGCCCTTGTAGGTGATCCAAACAAAGGAACTGTTCCGGAATCAGTTTCTAAACTCAAGAAATAAGATAATTGAGGGGTAAATTTACACCCCTCTTTTATTTTTATTTGATAGCGAGGTATATATGTTAGTTATTGATACACCCGATCGGGAATATTATAATGAGGACACGTATCAATTCATAACTATACCAGGTCGCCGTTTACATTTCGAGCATAGTTTAAAAACTGTTGCGGAGTGGGAGACATTATATCGCAAGCCTTTTTTAACTCGAGAGGAAAAGACCACTGCTGAGCTCTTTGACTATTTTTTAATAATGTGTCAAGAGGATATAAGCTACTCGGATTTAACGCCAGATGTAATTGAACAGGTTTCAATGTATCTGGAGGATAAGCCAACAGCTACAGTTATCAATCCAGTGGAGAAACCAAGTAATAATGGAATGGTTATGACGTCAGAGGTTATATATGCTTATATGGCCAATGCGAGGGTTCCATTCGAATGCGATACTTGGAATATTCATAGACTCTTAACTCTTTTAGGTGTCATCGGTGAATTCAACGCACCTAAGAAGAAGAAGTCTACGAGTCAAATATTGGATGACTATGATCGTATTAACAATGAACGGCAAGAGAAAATTCGTAAGATGCGAGAGGAGCGTGAACGAAATGCGAATAAAGGTGCAGACAATTAAGAAGAAAACTGGGTTGTCTACAATGGCTAAGAAAGCCGAAAACATGGATTCAGTTCGGCATGCTTTACAATCTCGTGGACGGAGTGGATTGAGCCGGCTGATTTCTGCTACTCCTAAACGATCAGGGTCAACTGCTTCTTCTTGGGGCATGGAGGTTGAAAAATCTCAAAATGGTTTAAGTTTATACTATTCCAACTCTAAGAAGATCAAAGATGGCACCCCTCTTGTTGTACTTATTGTTAACGGCCACGGTACTGGTACTGGTGGATATGTTCCTGCTAATAACTTTGTTACTCCTATTGTAGATTCTATTGCAGATGAGATATTGAGGGAGGTGGAAAAAGTAATTGAGTAGACAAATAATTGAAGAACGTCTTATTAAGCTCGGTATTGATAATGAACAGTTCAAGACAGGTCTTAAAGAGTCCTTATCGTCTCTTGAAGACTTAGATAAATCCCTTGCAAAAGTTGATGGTAAATCTAGCTTTGCAAATACCGAGAAAGCCACTAAATCTCTAGGTCGCTCCCTTACCGAATTAATGAGCTCTGCCCCTAAACTAGGGGATATATATATGGGCGCCTTTAATAAAATCGGATCTGCTGTTGGTAGTGCGACAGGAACCTTTAGTAAATTTGCATCTGGTGTCTTAAACTTTGTTTCTCCTATAACGTTAGGTGGTAAGCAAGCATCTGAGGCTATTCAATCCATTGATACCTCAGTTCAACAGACCAGTGGTAAATTTAGCATGCTACAATCGGTAGCATCTATTGCCTTGGGTAATATTGCGGCTAATGCTACAATGGCCGGCTTGTCTATGGCAAAGAACTTTGCGGGTAAGATACTTCACACAATCGCTCCGCTTAAAGCCGGTTTTGGTCAGTTTGAAGACAAGGTTAACTCAGTAAACATGTTGGTTGCAGCATTAGGTAAATCTGAGATGGGACACATTACTGGATCCCTTGATGAGTTGCAAAAGTATGCAGAAACAACTAAATACTCAGTTAAGCAAATGCATAACTCACTTGCTCAGTTCGTAAATGCCGGGGTGGGTCTTGATGACGCTACTACCGCATTGAAAGGTTGGGGTAACCTGGCCGCTTCTGCTGGTGCAAGTACAGATGGATTTAACCGCTCACTCCAATTCGGGGTACAACAAGCATTGCAAATGGGTATGATGAATACTCAGAACTGGATGTCTGTTGAAAATGCGGGTATGGCAACTAAACGGTTTAAAGATATCTTGGTTGAAACTGCTAAGGCTTTAGGACAAAACGTCGACTTATCTGAAGGATTCCGGGGGTCTCTTAAAGACGGCTGGTTGACCAATGAGGTCTTAATCAAATCGCTTGAACAGCTTGCCAACGATGAGACTTTGAAGAAGATGGCTTCTGACTTCCATACCTTTGGTGAAGCGGCAGAGGCTGTTGCGGACCAAGTAACATCTGGCTGGGCTCGTGTATGGGAAACCTTATTCGGTCAGGCAGGTAGTGATGAGCTTACTGCATTCTGGACTAAATGGGGTAATGCCGCCGCTAATGCTTTGAGCGCAACTGCGGACAAGGCTAACGAGTTTGCGAAAGCATTCGTGTCTTTAGGTGGACGAGACAAAGTAATGGGTCTTATGGATTCGGTATTCGGATCTATTGGTGGAGTCTTTAAATCTATTGGTGGCGCATTCACCCATGTATTCGGTGGAAACGTAAGTACTGTAGTCGGACAAAAACTAGTTGATATTATTGGAAAACTTTCTGAGAAATTGAAACTAGGAAGCGCTGAACTTCATGCATTCCAACACATCTTTATCGCAGTCTTCCAAGGTCTTAAATGGATCGGTACCGAAGTAGGCGCTAAGATGAAACTTATCGCTACACTTATTCCAAACCATATGATCAAGGACTTCATTCTGATCGTTGGTATGATAGCGAAAGCTCTATGGACGACTATTCGTGCGTTTGAAGTATTTATTAGTAAACTAATAAACTTCAGCAAGATCGGTAAAGTATTTAGTTTCGTAGGAAACGCTATTAATAAGTTCTGGGATGCAGTACATAATGGCTTAGCCAACTTCTCTGAGAAGTGGTCTGCTGCATTTGATAAACTTCCTGGTGGTGTTGCAAAAGTCATGGATTGGCTTAAGAAATTCTGGGAAGTAATCAAGGTTCTTACACCGGCTATCGGACACCTTAAGCAAGAATTACACGGATTCTTCTCTAAGATCGCTAATCCGTTTAAGACTTTGGGTCATGCTCTTGGCGATAACGGTAAGAAATTCAATGAGTGGTCATTCTGGGTAGGTAATGCTGTACAGCGATTCCCTATCTTCGGTAAAGCTCTAGGTAAATTCATTGTCGGATTCTCACATTTCAATGATGCAACTGGTCGTATGGACTCTTGGGCTGGACAATTCGGTCATAAACTAAGAACACACCTTTCAGGTTTCTATAACAGCCTACGCAACAACTATAGACGGACTATCACAAGTCATAGAACGTTCTGGAATAGCCTTAACGGGGCTATGGATCAAGTTCTTAATCGCCAGATTACAACCTGGAAGCAGTTCCGTGAAGCTGTTAAGTGGGAATATTTGATTCCGCCTGGCATTCGTGACATATTCAAGAACTTTAAGTTCTCTATGCCTGATATGTCAGGACTTAAGAAAGGTTTCGCGGCCTTTGCGTCTGATCCTTTTGGCGCGATCAAGAGCGGTACCCAAGGACTTTCAAAATGGTTAGAAAAATCTACATTCTCTCTTAAGTCCTTTGGCGATATTGTTCGTAAACACTGGCCTACTCTTGGAGAGTATGCTGATAAATTAGACAAAGTTAAATTCTCATTGTCTTTTCTTAAACCAGTCATAGATAGTGTTGGTAAGGCATTTGAATGGTTTAATTCTAAGATCTCTAAGATTAGCTTTGGTAAGATTAACTTCGGTGGTGCTGGTAAAGTCTTTAGTGATGCCGGTAAAGCGCTTACTGCTAACTTCTCTGAAGGTATCGTTCCTGGTATTGTCAAATCCATTGACGGATTCCGTAAGTGGGTTGGTGAGCTAGGTGCAGTTAAATCTATCTTTGGTGGCCTAGGATTAGGGGCAGGCGTTATCGGCGAAGCCTTTAATACCATTCGTAAAGAAATGGGTAAATCTAAGATTGACTTCAGTAACTTTAAGACAACCCTAGAAACATTTAAGGGCTGGTTCCATGGTTTCTGGCATGGTTTAGCTAATGTAATATCAGGTGATACTTTCTCTAAAATTGGAGCAGGTATCAAGAACGGATTTAGCTCGGCTATGAGCTGGATTTCTAGTACATTCGGTCCATGGTTTAAAGGATTCTTCTCAAGCTTACCGTCTAGTGTACAACATGTATTAACTGGACTATGGGATCTAATTAAACAATTCGCTTCATCAATCGGATCAAGCTTTAAAGACACCAATTTCTCATTTAAGAACTTTGGAGAGGTTGTCGATTCTGTAAGTAAGGGTGTTAAGAAAGCTCTTGAAGAGATTGGGAAAGTCCTTAAGAAGATCTGGGAAGGCTTTAAAGATCTATTTAAAGTTACTGGTGTATCTGCTGATGAACTCACAGAGGCTGACTTCGGAGATCGTAAGATGAAAGAAGCCGAAGCCGGAATGAACCGTTTGGGCGATAGCGTAGACCGTGTCCATGAAAAGAGTAAGGGTGTCTTTGCTAGTATCGGCGATATGGCCAAACTTCTTGGTGAGACGTTCAGTGCTGTATTAGCACCATTCAACAAAGCAGACTCTGCGGCAGTTGGTAAGATTCTTACATTGGCCGCGGCGATTATTGTGCTTTGGAATACTCGTAAGAAGGTGCTCGGCATTAAAGACATGTTCCGTGAATTTGGTAAAGGCATTTTCGAAGGGGCTAACTCCGTAACAGGATCTCTTACGAATATGTTTAAAGCTATTAGCGGACACTTTAAAGCTAAGGCGAAGTTCCAAAACATTAAGTCCTTTGCATTAGCTATTGCAACTTTAACAGGTTCTCTGTTAGTCCTAGCTATGATTCCTGCTGATAAACTTCAACGAGGGGTTCTTGGGCTTGTAGCAGTTCTTGGCGCATTTGAAGTGTTCTACTTAACATTGTCAATGACAACCAAGAAGTTCGACCAAAGCAAAGTTCAAAATGCTAAAGATATGATGCTTGGTATGCTTGGCGTAGCAGGCTCTATTCTTATGATCTCTGGATCTGTCATGCTGCTAGGTAAGTTGGATGGAAATTCTCTTACGAAAGGTCTTTTCTCTGCCGGTGTTATTCTGGTTGCAATGGGCGGCTTGATGGCTATAATGGCACATATGCAACGAAATGCTAAAGGTTTTGATGGTGGTTCTGCTAAGATTTCCATTGGTATCTTAACCTTTATTGGTTTAGCATATGCAATTAAGAAAGTAGCTAAGGTTGTTAAAGATGTCGGTACTTTGGATGAAAGTACTCTTAACAAAGGTCTTTATACCGTCGCTACTATTATTGTAGGTATGTCGGCAGTCCTTCTTGCAACTGGTAACCTTAAGGAAGTTAAAACTTCATCAGTTCTTACATTTATTACCATGGCTAAAGCTGTTGCTGGAATCTCCAAAGCAGTAAGTGAACTAGGGTCTCTTGATACAGATGTTCTTGTTAAAGGCGGCGCTGCGGTTGCTATTATGCTTGCTGTTATTGCGGGCATTGCAGTGGCGTTTAGTAAACTGGATAACACTAAGCAATCCTTTACTAAGAATGCACTTGTTATGTTCGGTGGTATTGCCGGAATGCTGTATATGATGCGTAGCTTAGCGCAGAATATTGGATCTATGAAGAACCCAGATGCTATTGTTCAAGCCCTTGGTGCTATGGCTGTAGTTACGGCAGCCTTTGGCGCTCTAGCTATGGCTCTACAAAAGAACCATATTGGAGATAGAGGAATAAATGATGGTATTAAGAACTTGGCAGTACTTTCTGGTTCTGTCCTTGTTGCTTCTGCTGGTCTCCTTCTTCTAAGTAAGATGGAAGGTGACTTCGGTAAAGTAGTAATTGCTTGTACTGCTTTGGTAGCTGTGGTTTACTTGTTCGTTAAAATCGGACAAGCCGCTCAGAACATCAAGAAAGAAGGTATTATTGGTCTTGCCACAACTGTCGGTGCATTAATGCTATCTGTCTATTCTCTTAAGGAGCTAACTAAGATACCTGTTGATAATATCTTATTGCAAGTAGGTATGCTTGTAGGGGTGGTTGCTGCGATTGCTACTATCGGTGGATTACTTGGTAAGTTCGGTGGCTGGGAAGCTATCGCTGGTATTACCGCACTTGGTACATCCCTTCTTATGATCGGTGGTGCTATTGGTATCGCATCTGCTGGTATCGGATACTTCTTGCAAGGTATTGCTTCTATTATAGATGCTATTACTCGACTTATCGACACTGTATCAAGACTTGGTAAAGAGGGTGGTGAAAACTTCCGTAAGTTCTTTGCTGAGGCATCTAAGTCATCTGGTGATATCGCTGAAGTTGTCGCTGGTATGGCAGAAGGTATAGTTGTTGGTCTGGTCCGTGGTGTTAGCGGTAATATTGGTAAGTTTATCGATATCGGTGTTGAGCTTGTAAAAGGTATTATTATTGGTATTGGTAATGCCGCTGTTGATATAGCTGGCGCCCTTGTCGATATGCTTTCTGCTGCTGTCGATATGGTTATTGGAGCAATTCCTAGATTTATTACTAGAATTCTTGACTCTGTGTTATTAGGTTTTCAACAGATCGCGCAATGGATACGTAATAATGGTAACCTTATTGCTGTTTCTGTAACCGATGTACTTGCATCTATATTCTCACTACTTATAGAGATTGTAACTTCGATGCTGGCCTTTATTATGGATGCCTTCGCGCAAATACCTGGTATAGGGGGATACTTTAAAAAGGCTAAAGAAGCTCTACAAAGCGGTGCACAAGGATTTGAAAAATGGTTGCACGAACGTGTTGACGGTATTAAAACCTATGCGGAACTCGCCGCTAAAGGCGGTGTCGATGCTGCAATTAAGCAGTTGGATAGGCTGGGTACCGCTGAAGTCCAAGGCGCTATGAATATTGCTGCTAAGTCAAAAGATGGACTTGAATACTTTAAGACATTCTGTTCGCAATTAGGTATTCAAGGTGCTAATGAGTTTATCCAAGGTCTTAAGAACAAAACCATTGACGCTAACGAAGCTGGTAAGTTATTCTCCAAAATGGTTGAAATGGGTATGTCAGAAGCTCAAGTCAAACAGATTGCTGAAAAGGCAGGGTATGACTATGCTAATGGTATCCTTACAGCTAAACCTGACGTTAAAACAAACTCTGAGGACATTAAGAATACGCTTATTAACGGATTGACCGGGGGAGGTAATTGGGACCTAGGTCTACTAGAAAAGGCCTTTGGTAACTTAAATAGCCAACTCGGCGGTAAGCTTGATATGTCGAAAGCTTTGGCCGGTCTTAAAGCAGGGAAAATCCCTCAAGAGATGATTGAGGCTATGGCCACTGGAGACTTCTCAAATATCTCACAAGAACAAATGCAACAGTATCTTTCTAATATTGACGCTGCTGCTCAACCTGCTGGCGATAAAGCTAAGCAAATCGAGCAAGCTGTTCTTAGTGGCTTAACTAACAATGGTCAAGGTTGGGACCCACAAGCAGTCGGTCTTGCATTTGTTAATTTAAATAATCAGCTTGGTAATAACCTTGATGTTACAAAAGCTATGGCCGAGCTTAAAGCAGGTAATATTCCACCTGCAATGATCGCGGCTATGGCTAAAGGAGATTTCACAGGCATCTCCCAACAATATATGGATCAATTCCGTGCACCTATTGAAGCCGAGCCACCTAAGACAGCCGCAACTATCGGTAAGGTTAAAGATTCTGCGTTACAATCAATAGATGAAATGTATGTTGCAACTAAATCTAAAGTGAAGCCTAACCAAGACGAGGTGAACCAACTTATCTCGGATTATAGAGCGGGTAAAGAACACGCTAAGGAAGAGATGCAGGAGCTTATTAAAAATGTTGATATACATAGAACGCCACTATTGTTAGCGGCTTCGGGTGTAGCAAAGGCTGCGAATAAAGGTCTTGATGATGTTGATGGAGGACCTGCTGGGGTTAAATTGGGTGCTACATTTGCGGAATCTACTGGATCACAAGGTAATAAGAATAAAGCAAGCGGCGCAGGTCAACAAGTTGCCCAAGCGGCTGTAGGTGGCATGAACGTGGATGCTTCTGGATCAGGGGTCGCTATTGCTGTGTCGTTTGCGGCTGGTCTTGCTGGATCTATAGCTATAAACGCTGCTGCCAACGCTGCGTCGAACCTTGTTGCGGCGGTTAAAGCCCGATTACCACACTCTCCAGCGAAGAAGGGTCCTTTCTCAGGAGAAGGTTGGCGTAAGGTTAAGAGCTCGGGTATTGCTATTGCAAAAGAGTTCGCGTCAGGTCTTGGTTCAACTGCTTCAATGAATGCTGTTTCTGAAAGTATGACTACTATGCAACAGTCAATCAGAGACGCTCTTGGTGAAACATCAGAATACCTTGATGATAACATGGAGCTTTCTCCTGTTATTACTCCTGTCTTAGATATGTCTAACATTGACGGATATGCGTGGAATGGAGTTGGTTACCTTGGTCTCACTGGTGCAAATATTGATTATTCGTCGCTTAATCCTACAAGCCGTAGTATTGCTTCTAATCGTTATTCTATTGACGAAGTGGTACGGGGATTGAATAATGTAGATCAGAAATTGGCGACGCTCACTGAGAACTCTGCTATTGGGAATGACCTCCTTGCTCAAGGACAAGTCAACCCAATTTACTTGGATAAAGATCTTGTAAACCGTGCGTTGGCGCCAGGAATGGCAGATGCACAACGGACTTACAGTGATCGATTAAATATGTTAGATGGAGTGTTACCACGATTATGAGAGATGAATCATACTTCTCTATAATCTTTGGTGAAGGAACTGATGCTGTTGATATCGGTAAACTCCTCGATGCTGTAACTAAAGTTGAACGTAATGCTGGTGCTGGTCAGGAACATACATATTCTGCCGGCACTGGCCGTTTTGGTAAGACATGGGTTTCTGGTAGAAGAAGCTCTTATGATATTACCATTGAAGGACAAAAGACAGGGAGCCCAGCTGAGCTATTATCGCTTCGTACGAAATTGGCTCGGGCTCTTGATTGTCCTGATGGACCAAAGAAATTACAGTTTGATGATCAGGATGGTAAATACTACCTTGCCGTTACATCGGGTCAACCTAAGTTCACTGAGGATTTACAAAAGAGTCAGGCTACGGTGTCTATTTCATTTGAAGTTCCGGATGGTTTATTACATTCCGAGCTCACAAAGGTACTGACATCGAAGACCAACTCTCCAGATATTGGTTCCCTTACTAAAGAGGGGAATATTGTCAAAATGACTTTAAATAATGCAGGAAGTGCTCCGGTATATCCTCGCATTAGAATTAAGAACGCTGGAACTAACGGTTGGATTGGTATCGTTAATAAAAACGGTGTGATGGAAATTGGAACAAGCGCCTCAGGAAGAGATGGTGCTGTAACCGCTTCCGGATCATATGACCAATCACAACTCTTACTTAACTTAACACCAAACGACTCTGCTGGATGGCGTAAGGGTGTGAACATTGGTGGTAAACTTAGCTCGCAATCTCCTTTAACTGTAGCTAGTCACGCTGAGATCAGTGACTTAACACTTGACTGGGCACCACGAGATGAAGGTAGTGTTGGTTATCCTTGTCCTGGTTTACACTGGACTCGTTCTGGGTCTAAAGGTATTGGTCAAGACTGGGGGTGTGCTGTGTATGAGTATACTCTACCTGCGGATAAGAACAACGTTAAAGGTGCTAAGAACTTCCGTTGTGACTTCAACCTAAAACTCTGGGCATCTAAGATTGGTCAAACTGGTCTGTTAGCAATTATGTTTATGGACGATAATGACCGACTTATCTGTGCCTACAGCTTGGATAAATACACAACTGACAGCGATAAGGTTGTGCAAGTCTTCACCACAACTGATATTCACAAGTTGCCTCGTGAAGAGAATGAATTCGGATCTAATAACAATGAGCCAGGTCAACAACGACCGAACCCCGCTTTCAATAGTAGAACCGGTAATGCTTATGTTATTAAGGATGGTCCAAAGTTCACATATGGATATAACGGTATTCCTAAGACTATCGTTGATGCTACCAAAGAGAACTTAGAATGTACTAAGATTTGGGTTCTTTATGGTAGAGCACGGAGCGAGAGACCAGGCACTGGTCATTTGGATACCTTATGTGTACAATCACTTAAATTCCAAAAGACTAACGTCCAACGTTACGACCTTGTTCCTAACAAGTATAACGCTGGTAGTGAAATCGTTGTCGATATGTATGAAGGTAAAATCTCATATATCTCTGATCCAGAGGCATCTAGCCAAGGGGTCGGTGCAGAAGGAGATCTGGCAAATGGATCTCGATACTTTGCAATTCCTCCCGGGGAGTCGCAACTTGAAATTCATTCTTCTGGCTTTGTTACAACAGCCCCTGAGGTTATTGTAGAGTGGGAAGAAGCATGGCTATAAGAAAGGAGGCCGAAACTTCAAAATGAATGTAAAACCTGCATGGCAGTTAGCAGTTCATGATAACGCAATGAATATTGTTGACCATATTAACAACGATGTTCCGGGTTCTCTGAAATATTATGACGAAGAGTTCCATCAATACTGCGGTAAGGGTTCGGCTACCTTTACTTTTACTGTCGATAAATATTCAAATGGTGTTCTAAATGAACGTATAGCCAATCTCACTACAGAGTCTTATATCTCTTTCCATGAAGATGATATCGATTATGTATTTAACGTAATGACTCGTAGAGAAACCGATTATACTATTACATTAGAATGCGTTACAACTAACTTAGAGTTACTTAATGAGAAGGTTGTTGCTTACGAGAGCAAGGATGCTAAATCATTCCTAGACTATATCGAAGCTATGCAACTCTTTAAATTTACTCGTATTGAATTGGGTATTTGCGAAATTCGTAATACCAAACAGACGCTTAAGTTTGAATCTGATGACGACACATGTCTGGCTCGGATCCTTAAACTCGTTGAAGCGTTTGATGGTGAGATGGAGATTATAACCAAACTTACCGATGGTGGCCAGATTGATAAGTATATACTTAATGTTTATAAATCTCGCAATGTCGCAAAAGATAATGAGCCTGGTTTAGGACGAGTTCGTACCGATATTCGGTTACAGATGGGTCGAGACGTCGCTTCTGTTATTAAGAAAGAAGATAAGACTAATCTTTTCTCTGCTATCCGTATGCGGAATAAAGACGGTGCTTACATCACCTTCCCTAACTCTCGTGAGATCAAAGCCGCAGATGGTACACACGTTGAGATGTATTGTAACAGAGGATCTCATACAATCTATGCTCCTATTTCAGCTAAGTTGTATCCGTCTGTTAACAAGCGTGATAACTGTGACCCATGGATTGTTCGTGACGTCAAGACTGAATTCACAACATCTGATGAAGCTTGGGCTTACGGGGTTAAGATGCTACGTAATTACATGTACCCTATTACAACATGGGAAATCAGTCTTAACTCTGCTATGGTTCTTCAACGTTATGATATCAAGATTGGTGATGTAATCTTCATGACCGATGAGAACTTCGTTGGCGGATTGCTTATCCGAGCTCGTGTCGTTGAGATGGTTCGCTGTTCTACAGATCATAGTAAGACTAAGCTTACATTGTCTAATGTCGTTGCTATTCGACCAACTAACAACTCAACGTTGATGAATACAATGTCACGGATGATCAATGACGCTCAACCTTTCAAAATGACTGTAAAAACTACAGGGCCTACGATGTTCCGTGAGCTGACAGATAGCTGTGAACTTATTCCTACGTTATATAAGGGTAAATCTGAAGTAACAGACGTTGACTTTAGTTACTTCATTGACAACAACCTTGCAGGTAGCGGTACTCGATTCCGGGCATCACGATCTAATGTAGGTACTAGCGGTAATGCACTCATTACAATTCAAGCTTGGGTGCAAGGTCAGATGGTTGAGTTTCAAGATGTGACTATCGCTACAGTTAATGACGGGGTGTCTCCGGTTCTGACTACAATCGAGTCTAGTAATGGAGATGTGTTTAAGAACGGCGTCATTGACACTGTATTAACAGCTAAGCTATTTAGAGATGATGTCGAGATTGATACTCATGGTGAAGCCTTTGACTATATTTGGACTAAGACTAATGCTAATGGCGAAGTTGATGAACCATGGGGTCAACGCCCTGAGTCTAAAAGGAAGCGTATTAGCGTTACTCGTATTGATGTCGAAGATAAAGCGACCTTTTCTGTCGCAATTACAACTAAAAACGGGGCCGTTAGTACCAACCCTACTAAACCTAAACGGGACGATACGGTCGTTAATACCAAAGTCATTGGTCGGAACTTATGGGTAAATGGTAAATGTGAAGGTTATGCCGCTATTGAGAAACTCCCTGAAAACCATATTACCGGTCAAACAGAATGTTATCGTATTGAGAGTGGACAAAAGAACAATCTAAGATTTAATATTGCTCCAGACTTCACTAAACGCTTCTATAAAAAACTTACAATGTCTGCCTGGGTTAAATATGAGGATGTTAAAAAGGGTGCGAACCCTTGGCAAGGATTTAACTGTTTTAAATCAATCCCATTGGAAAGACGTAACTCCAAGACAAATGAAGCAGCACCTATTGATTACCCTGGGCATTTTACATTCGAGGGATCTTCTGATTGGAGACGTATCGAAGTAACTTATGACTACGGTTCGGATCCTAATTATGATGAGTTGAAAATGGATCTTCGCTTCATTCTTGAGGACACTCAATCAGGTACTGCCTGGATTACTGGGGTTAAAGTCGAAGAGGGTACAGTTGCGACAGACTACTCGTTATCACCAGAAGACAAGGAAGGAGGCGTGTAATGAGTTTAATTTCAACAAGTCAGATTACCATTGTCGATTTGGATGACGGTAGAACCCAGTATACACACCTTGCTTGGTGTAATAAGAAACTGATCGCGAATGGGGTAGATGTCCCTAATTATGATACCTTTACTAAAGACCCTAAGGAGGGTACGACTTGCGAGCTTATAGGTATATACCAAGATTTTAACTTTGCAGGTAGTGATCGTCCTGAAGATTATCATTGGTCTAGATGGAGAGGTTATGACGGTGCTAATGGCATTCCTGGGGCACCGGGTAGTGATGGACGCACCCCATACATTCACTTCGCTTATGCCGATAGCCCAGATGGGTATACCGGTTTCACAACTGGTAAAGAATACCACGATAGCGGAGACATTGACTCTGAACTCGTCATAACTAACGTTGATGTAAGTAGGAAACTATACATGGGTACTTACACCGACTATAACTTCTCAGATTCGAATGACCCTACCAAGTATAAATGGCAGAGAGTACGCGGTGCTGACGGTGCTAACGGTGTACCAGGTAAGCCAGGAGCTGATGGTCGGACTCCATATGTCCACTTTGCTTATGCCGACTCCTCAGATGGTAGAACTGGCTTCACTGTATATGGTGACCCTAATAAGAGATACATGGGTACTTACACTGACTTTGAACAAGCCGATAGTAACGACCCTACCAAATACAAATGGTCTCTTATAAAAGGTGCTGACGGTGCTAATGGTGCACCAGGCCCTCAGGGGGTTCAAGGTTTACAAGGCCCTAAAGGGGATCAAGGTATTCCAGGCCAAAGAGGTGCCGACGGTAGAACTCAGTACACCCACATCGCTTATGCTGACAATGCCTATGGTAATGGGTTCAGTCAGACTGCAACAGGCAAAGCCTACATTGGTATCTACCAAGACTTTAACCCTACTGATAGCACTACTCCGTCTTCTTATAGATGGACGAAGTGGAAAGGTGACGATGGGGCTAATGGTATCCCTGGGCCTAAAGGTACAGACGGTAAGACGCCATATATCCACTTTGCCTATGCTAATTCGGCAAATGGCAATAGTGGGTTCAGTGTTAGCGATTCAACTAACAAAGAATATATCGGTACTTATACCGACTTTACCGAAGCTGATAGCACCAACCCTAATGTCTATAAATGGACGAAGGTTAAAGGTAACGACGGGGCTAAGGGTGATAAAGGGGATCCTGGTTTGCAAGGCCCTGCTGGTCCTGCTGGCCCTCAAGGTATTCAAGGTCTGCAAGGCCCTAAAGGGGATCAAGGTATTCCTGGCCCTCGAGGTGTAGACGGACTAACACAATACACGCACATCGCCTATTCTGATGCTGATGATGGTCGTATAGGGTTCAGCCAGACAGACTCCAACAAGCCTTTCATTGGTCTCTATCAGGACTTCATCAGAGAGGATAGCCCAGAACCAAGCAAGTACCGTTGGACACGATGGAAAGGTCAAGACGGTGAGCAAGGGGTTCCTGGTAAGCCTGGTGCTGACGGTAGAACTCCATATGTTCACTTTGCTTATGCCAACAGTGCAGATGGTAGAACCGACTTTAGCTTAGCTCAATCTGGTGGTAAGAAGTACATCGGTACATATACTGACTTTGAACAAGGCGACAGCAGTGACCCTAGTCGATATAAATGGGTGTCTTTAAACGGAGATCTAGTTATAGGTGGACGTAACCTTTGGATCAACAGTAAAGCTACGGGCTACGCCGCTATAGAGAAACTTCCAGAGAACCATATAACAGGTCAGACTGAATGTTTCCGAATTGAAGCTGAAGAAGGGAAGAATAATCTTAGATTCAATCTAGCTCCTGAGTTCACAAGTCGATTTTATACAACATTAACAATGACCTGTTGGGTGAAGTATGAAAATGTCCAGAGAGGTAAATACCCCTGGTCTAACTTCAACATCTTTAAATCAGGAGGACTTTGGAGACGTAACTCTAAGACTGGACAAATATCATCAGCAGACTACCCGGGGATGTTTGGGTTCACTGGTAGCTCCGACTGGACTAGACTTGAAAAAGTTTATAACTTTGGATGGGATACAAGATATGACCAGTTGAAGACTGATATACGTATTTTATTCGAAGGTGTTAAGACAGGTACTGCTTGGATTACTGGTATTAAGATTGAGTTCGGTAATACCACTACCGATTATACCGTTGCTCCAGAGGACGTGGATAGCGCTATAGCTTCTAAAGCAGACCAGTTGCTGACACAAGATCAGATCAACCAATTATCTGAACGCAACGCTTTGCTTAAAGCAGAGCTAGATGCAAAAGCAACTAAGGAAGTGGTTGACGAATGGATTAACCAAGTCCATAACTTGATTGATATCGAAGAGGCTGGGCGAAAGGATGCTGAGCAAGCTACTATTCGAGCTAGTGAACGGATCGCTGAGTTGCAAAATAAAGTCGGTGAAATGAAGATCATGACTGAGTTCGTCAACACCTACATGTCCCAATCAGAAGAAGGTATCATTGTAGGTCAGAAAGACGGTTCTTCAAAAGTTCTGGTATCAACAGATCGCATCTCTTTTATATCTGGGGGTAAAGAGGTTGCATCAATCTCTCAAGGTGTGTTGCAAATTGATAACGGGGTGTTTGTCAAATCGCTTCGTATAGGTAGATTTGTTACAATGCAAGATCCATCAAATCCAGATAGAAATATAACATTATATGTAGGAGGTGTGTAGTAGATGGTAGTAGTAAACTTCTCGGGTCCTTGGGCCGGAGACGTACAATTAGAATTATGGTCTGACTGGAACGTACAGAAGCCTGAGCAGAATGCGTCGCTTGTCAATGTGCAAGTTCGGTTAATTTCCGCAGGTGGTGGTCAGATCTTCTCAGGAAATGGTGCTAAACGTTTATGGTTAAACGTTGGTGGTATAGAAGAACACTATGATATTGACCCTGTTATAGGGAAAAACCAGAAGCGTAATATCTTTGGTAAAGACTACCTAATTCCACATAATCCTGACGGTACTAAGACAATTACTGTATCCTGTGAGTATGTCGTTAACTTGGGCGGGTATGGTACTGCGAAAGCGCAGTTTACCCTAAAACTCAAGGATATTTTCAAGGGTAGTAAAGGCCAGCCTGTATCAGGAACTATAGGCAGTCCGGTAACATTAGCTGTTGATCGTAATGATAGCAACTACTCTCACGCTGTTGAGGTTGAATTCGGAAATTGGAAACAAATTGTTACAGGATCCACAAAGTTTGTATCTAGCTATAGTTGGACACCGCCTATGGAGTTATGTAATCAAGTTCCTAATTCTGATAAGGGTGTTGGTAAGGTTAGGTATATAACTTACCAAAACGGTAAAGAGATTGCTAGGGATGAGAAAAACTTATCCTTAAATGTTCCTGAATCTGTTAAACCTACTCTATCGTCGTTTAGTGTTCGAGACACTAATACAGCTGTCAACAACCTGCTTGGTGAGAATAAGTTCGTTTCTGTCCTATCTAACCTGAAAGTCGATTTCTCTAAAGGAACTGGAGCATACGGATCAACCATATCCAGTTATTCAGCAACTATTGTCGGTAAACCAAACTCCACTTATAATGAAGATGGTGTTATCGGTAGTATTGAAATGGTGGGTAACGCAACTATCGAGGCGACTGTTACGGATAGTCGAGGTCGAACTAGTGATCCTAAAAGGGTTAGTATCGAGTTCCTTGATTATTTCCTACCGCAAATTAGTTTTGAGGCTAAGCGTGTAGGAAGTAATGGTGAGCAGATTCAAGTTATTCGTAATGCTAAAGTAGCTCCTCTCCCGATGAACGGTAGTCAGAGAAATACAATGCGAATAACATTTAAAACAGCACCGTTTGGATCTAATACATTTACTCAAGATACCGGACCTGCCAATGTTTTATTTAATTCAATATCTCAGATAACTAATTCAGCGGTGAATCTAGATGGTACTTTCTCGTCAGGTAGTTCGTATGTTATCATCGGAACCGTTCAAGATAAGTTCACTAGTTCTGAATTCAGGGTTGAGGTACCAACAAGATCTGTGGTTATGTCTATGGACCAGACAGGGGTTGGTATTGGTAAGATACGGGAACGTGGTGTGTTAGATGTTGCTGGTGATGTTTATGCCTCAGGTCAGTTGAACGTAAATGGTATTCGTGTTGCTAATAAGAACATTCAGCAATACCCTCTTACATCTCTAGAGGGTCGAATTCAAGACGTTCGATTGTCTAGAAAAGACTATAATACCTTTACTGAAACTGGTCTTTACATGGTGTACGGGAAAGACGGAGGTACAAAAAACGGGCCTGATACTAAGAAACACGGCCTGCTTGAAGTATACGCCCTTAATCACCGGGAGCTCTTCCAAAGGTTCATGGACGACAGGCTAAATACCTGGGTTCGATGGCGAGACTGGGGTAATAACTGGACTGACTGGGAGCAAACTTATGTGTGTAAAGCAGATGTCCCTGCTCCTGTTGTAGAAAAGCCGAAGTTTATCCATAAGGATTTTACTGATAATATTCCTTATAAACTCCCGGCGACAATCACCAGAAGCGGTGACCTAGTTACTATCCACATACCTCGAGTAATTAAGACAATCACTCAGAGAGTCGAAAACTTCGTATGCCCTGAAACAATACCAGTAGGTTTCCGTCCAACTAACGTCGCTACTATGATATTAGCACTGAACGAGTCTGCTAATTTCCTAGGTAACGCTATGTATTATTTCCACCCAGATGGCACGATACGTATTACTACAGGTATTACTAAGACCGCGGTATATACGGGGACTATAACCTATATTACAACAGACCCGTTCCCAGATAAATAAGGTACCCACCATACAACTATAATTAAGAAAGGAGATTTAAGTGTCTAAATTAGAATTTAAATCTAAATCGTTGGACTATGATCCAACCAACAACAAGCAAACTCATGTCATTCTTGTTGACGATAATAACTCAGTAGTTCATGTATTCCTAGAGGAGGCTGCTATTGACTTGAGCAATGCTGAATTGTATAAATTGGCAATGCAAAAGCACTACGATATCAACTTCCCTAAAAAAGCTGAGAATGAACGATTTGAAAAGGTCGATGAAAAACTTGGTTCTATGGATGATGCTATGGATGTCCTTGTCGCATTTGCGGTATCTATCCAAGGGAACATGAACATGCCTGCATATCGTCGGATCGCATCTGTAGCTAAACCACTAGTTAACGGTAAACGTTATAACAATGGTGATGTTGTTGTGATGCCGTATCCATTTGATACAAACACTAAATGGCCTAAAGATACACCAACCCTACTCACATTCGCAATGCAATCCGGGGAAGGTTATACTTATAAAGGTCAGAAAACAATGGAAATGCTCCAACAAGGAGTACTTAGCGTGGTTATGCCACGTATTGAATAGAGAGGGAATATGCAAGAAAGAGAATTAATGCATTGGTTTATAACTGTCGTTATTCCAATCATCATTAGTCTTGGTAGCTTCTACATTTCCTCCAAGAACCGGGCGGCTGATTTAGAGCACCGTCTGACTGAGCTTGAGGTATCTGACAAACATAATGAAAAACTTATGGATAGTCATACTTTGAGATTGGATAAGTACGAAGAGGAACAGAAGATTATTCGGGCTTTAGTGGAACGAATGGATTATATGAACGAGAGTCTTAAATCAGTAAAGACGGATATGGACGAGATCAAAGTGCTTGTCCGTAGCTACACAGAATCACGAGGTAACAATAAATGAAACTTTCAAACGAACAATACAATACTGCTAAATTCATCTTACTCAACGTAGTACCTGCCCTGGTAACTTTGATTGCTGGGCTTGGTGTGTTGTATGGGTTTGATGCAACTAAGATCACTGCGACAATCGGTCTCTTTGCGACCTTCGCAGGTTCTGTACTTATGATCTCTACAAAACGTTATAACGAAGCGCAAGCCGCAGAAGATGACGGACGTTAATACAAGGAGAAGCAATGGCAACTCGATCTGAGGTACTTACTTGGGTTCGTAGTCTTGCCGACCGTGGTATCGGGGTTGATGCAGATGGTGCTTATGGCATGCAATGTGTCGACCTCCCTAACATGGTCGCTCAGAAATTCTTTGGGCGTGCTATGTGGGGTAATGGTATTGATATGTTAAAGGCAGGACAGGGTCTAGGCTGGCGTACAACAGGCGGTAATGAGCCACCTCACGCTGGTGCTATATTCTGTATGCGGGTATCTTACCACGGCTACGGTCATACCGGTATTGTAGTTGGTGAGCCTGATGGTAACGGTAACTTCCAGACTGTCGAACAGAACGTTGATGGTGGAATGAGTGGGGGTCCTGCTCGGTACCGTACAAGAAGTTTGGGTAACCCAACAGAAAACATTATCGGATTTATATATCCTCCATATTCTGACGGACTAGGATCTACTGGCGGCGGTGGAGGAGGATCAGGCGAAGGAGAAACTATGGACTTTACATTTATGATTGGTGGAGAGGCGGCATGGAACTCAAGGACCATCTATTACTATAATGGCGCGGTTAATGAGGTACAGCCAATCCACAACATGGAAGAACTGAAATATCTTCGAGCTATTTATCAAGATACTCATGGACGAAGCTTAAAGCATTACGAGTGGAATACATCTGCGCCAGTATATCATCGTATATTTGGGGTTGTTCGACCTACAACAAGGGATGAAACTACAAAACCGGCATTGAGGTATTGATATGAGTATGTGTTTTACATTCCGTATTGAGGGACGTGACCCAGGACAACCTTATCTACACGGTTGGGATCCTCGCAAGGTATATTTCTATAACGGTGATGATAATGAGATTATCTATATCGAAAACGAGGAAATCTTAGCCAGACTTAGAGAGGTGTATAAAGAGTCAAGAGGTCGTGATCTAGTCCATTATGTGTGGACAACAAACGCTCCTGTATTTATACGGATATTTGGTGTATTAAGACCGAATGACGGTACTGGGGTTAAGCGAGAAGGACTAGAAGCGTTAAACCGTAAGATCGCTGAGTATGAAGATGCTTATTGGAAGCCGACCCATTTTATGCCTAAGGTTGCGTTGCATATCCGGAAAGAACCTACTAGAACAAGTGAGTCCTTAGGGGTATGTGATATAAACCGTAAGTATAAAGTTCTGGAGACAGTTACACAATGTGACTGGCACTGGGCTAAGATCAACCACAACGGTATTGTTGGTTGGATTGCTATGGGTGATATAACTGGCGAATGGTACGGTGAGAAATTCAATGAGCCTGAGGTATTATAGCTCGATAAGGGCGTTGATAGGGTAAAACTTACAACGCTCATTTTTTTTTTTCAAATTTTTACATACCACTATATAGAATAGATAAATTATATATTGGAGGAAATTTGAAATGGCAATTATTATTATCACATTGGTGTTTCTATTTGTATTGAATAGAGGAATTGTATCTATTATAAAAGGATTTGGTGAATTTCTTTTGAAATTATTCGGTAAAGCCGATTAACTCAAAGGGAACAACCAAGTTCCTTTTTTTTTTACTTAAGGAGGTAAATAAGATGGCTAAGAAAGATGAACGTGATATGGGGTTCTGGGAAACTCTACTAGCTATATTCTTACTAGATTGGTTATTCTAAAATAATTACAATCCACTATATAGAATAAATATTTTGGAGGATTTTATAATGAATAAAATTATGCAAATGCGTATGGAAATGCGCGATGAAGTTAAGAAGGTTATCGCTAATAAAGCTGATGCGATCGATGATCTTATTACTGATCGTTATATGAAAGACCCTAACTCGTATGTTAATATCAATGTTACTGATATTGCAGACGCTTTAGGTGTTTCTAAATATAGCGTACAGAATAATATCGATTTGATCCAAACGGTTATTATCGAGAAATTCGGCTACATCGTCGTCCCATTCGTAGATGATGATTTTGATATTGTAATCTCACTAGGGATTAGATTCTAAGAAGGACGCTGGGTAAATTACTCAGCTTTCTTTTTTTTTTTGGAAAGGAGGAAAATATGAAAAGAGAGGCAACTGTCAAATTTATTTTTGGCTTTATTATCTCATGTCTTGTTTCCGCACTTGTGGGTATTTCTATTTGGTTTGGTTATACCATGGCCTATATGAAGTATCAGCCACTACAACAGGAAAGGGATATGTATAAGAGCCGTTGGGAGATCAGAGATAAAGCCGCGACCTACTACTATCAACAGTATAAGGACGTTAAGGAAAAGTATGATCTTATTAAAAAGGTAAACGAAACTAAAAACAAATAAGGGGTAACTATTATGTACGATAAAGGAAATTGCTACTTGAAGACAATGGAAGAAAACTGGGAACAAATTCGACGTGACTCAGATAAAAGAAGATACCTTAGTGTTGATGTGACGCGTATCCTAAATAAGGTCCAAAACATGATAAATACCTTTAAACCGTATAGTATGGAGACCCTTACCGAACCGTTGACTGTTTGCCTGTCATCGACATATTTGAATAAGATCTATGAAGAGCAAGGAGTCCCTTACAAGTACTTTGAAGCCGCTTCTAAAGATGTACTTATCCCAACGTTGATCAACGACTTCGGATATTCTGCAAGATTCAAATACGACAGCTTTTTGGACGGTACTGTTATTGGTTATAGTGTAGTAATCCAACTACATAAAAAATAATTACACCTCACTATATAGAAAGAGAGGTAACTATTATGTTAAGACGATTGCTACGTTTTATTGGTTTCTACTGTCTAGCTGGATATGCTGTCCTTGAGAAGTCTTATATTGATAAGCTGATTAAGAACGGGTATCTGGATAAGGACGCAGAACAACAAAACCGCAGATTGGAAGTAACAAGATTTGTGCTTACCAAACTTAAGAAAGAATATTAGTCTGGATTAAATTCCAGGCTTTTCTTTTTTTTTTTCAAAAGGAGCAAATAATATGAAAAAACAATATGATAAATCTAAATGTAAACTACTCTCTAAAGATCTAAATGTTGAGGAGATTATCGCTAGGAATAAATCTGTATTAAGTACCTATGACTTTACAACTGTACTAAATGCAATTCAACAAAAGTTCAATAGAATGCAGGGGTTCCCATCTGAGGAACGAAAAATGTCGATAGGTATGCGCCTTATCCATGCCGTATATGAAGAGGACAAAATCTCAAGTAATCTATATGACAAGCTGGATAATAAACTATTGACTATATTACGAGATGACTTTGGATACGAATGCGAAATTCAAAACTTTGGTGGTTCGTTTTTTGGATCGTATTACCTTGTAATATATCTCTAAAATAAATACACTTCACTATATAGAAAGAGAGGTAAACATTATGTTTAATAAAATTTTTAAGAAGTCTTCTAGCAAGAAGATTGAAGAAACTATCAATGCTAAACTCGATGAGTTAAATACTAGACTTGCTAGTGCTGAAATTGGCAGTGATGAGTACGACCAGACACTTGGTGAAATTGATATTCTTACCAAATCACTCATGGACATTAAGGACCGTGAGCTAAAGGTTAAGGATAAGAAATTGGAACCAGCAGTCAAAGCCGCACTAATCACAACAATTGGAGGTGCGGCCGCAAGTATCCTAGGGATTTTAATCATTCGGGACTACGAAGCTGAAGATGGTATCTTCACTTCAAGCGCGAAGTCATTCGTTAAGAAAATTTATTAAAGTAGGGAGTGTATACCACTCTCTCTTTTTTTTTTGAAAGGATATTTATATGGAACCTAAAGTAGCGGAGTACATTTACTACGAGCCTTATTTCGATAGATCATTCAGGCAGTTATTCTTTAATTATATCTATGGGATATTGTCGGAAAACCACCTTGAGGCTACTGAAGTTGACTTTGAGATGTTTCTCATCATCTTCACAACAACCATGATGACTATTAACTTTACTTCAACCTCAGACATCGTATTCTACCATAAAGATGACCTCAGACAGATCTACTTCGGTTATTTCAAGATGAAGGTCGTAACGTCAACCTCGCAGGAAACGTTGAATAAGATAATCTCAAGAATGCGGAGTAAGATTGTGGAGTATGACCTATCACCTACTGACGTGGACTTTGAGAACTGTATCGATCTAATTAAGGAAGACCTTCCTGAATCATATTTAGATGAAATGTCGGACATTATAGCTTATAAATGGTCGTATTTCAAAGAGTCATATTATAACATTGTTCGTATTCTACATGGAATGAGGGGGTATAAATGACACCAAAAGAAAGACAAGAGCAACGTGAGGAACGCTATCGCAAGATGACCGATGAAGAGTTTATTCGTCATTTTGTAGCTGATGCGGTTATTCTCACCTGTTATACAGATATCAAATTCAACGATGCTGATGAATGGGCAGAATGGTGTACCGAAGAACATGGCGAATGGTATTGCGGTAAGTCATTTTATAGTCTAGCATCGGATTTCAAATACTACATTGAAGAATGTATTAGTAATGCGGAAAAGATAGTTAATGAACTATTATAAGGAGTATAGTCATGAAAAAGAAACCTACTATTTTTACAGTTATTGCAGTTTTGGTATTTTTAGGTATTGGGTTCTGCGTATACCATTTTACGCCACATCCGCCTAAAGCAGATATTGTAACTGTTGCTGACGTCAATCAACTTGACACTGATGCAGATTGGAAAGGTAAGATCGCTCGCTTGGAAATCACGGAGAGCTCACTGGAGAGTTATGATAAAGAAACTCTGAAGTACGGCTTCCTAGGTAAGGTCAAAGTTAAAGGCGCCCCTGGAGAAGTATACGGCCAATTCAACATGTGGGACGTGCATAACTTACCAAACATTCATATTGGCGATATCCTCTATGTTCGAGTGACTGGGCTTGAAGGTAAGGACGGCGTTTTTGGCCCAATGATCAAAGGTGACATTATTTATGTTGAGAAAGGACATTATTAATGCGTAATGAAATACTATTATTCCCAAACAACGAAATCCTCGTCAATGCCTTATACAGAACAAGGATTACGCATCATACTAGATCAAACCATGGTATAAGATTACATATTTCACCCATCAGTACTGCCGACCATATCGAAGACGATCTAGATGTTATGGAAAGTATTGCTGATTATTTGTTTGATCTGTATCTAAAAGACCCACGCATTGCGAATAAGTTAGTTCGTCCGAAATACTACTATAACTATAAAGTTAGAAGTTGGGTATTCACATTTGATTTTAAATAAAAATTTTACAAACCACTTATTAGAAACGAAAAATAAATTTAAGGAGGACATTAACATGTCAAATAAAGTTTCAAAAATCGTAAATGAAGAAGTTATCGAAGACGCAGTGGAAACTGTTGTCGATACCGCTACTGAAAATGTTACTACAGATGTAGTACCAGTAGAGCCAACACAACCAGTGGAAGTTGTTAAACAAGGTAAGGTTAAAGCAACCTGGAATTGGATTAAACAACACCCATGGGGTGTAGCGGCATCTATTGGTGCTGGTCTTGGAGTTATCATTCTCGGTAAGAAGGTGTACGACGCAGGAATGCCTGCGGAATTCGAAGTAACCGAAATCAAGAATGATGTTATTGAACAACCTATGGAACATGAAGAAGTCGAAACTAAAGAAGAAGAAGTTTCTGAAGAAGAATAGTTGGGTATTTTTACCCAGCTTTCTTTTTTTTTTCGAAAAGGAGAAGGTATGAAAAAGACGTATTTAGATAAATATCCATATACGTTGGAGCGACTACCACATCGGTACTCAGATCGCGTCGACGTTATTGTCCGAATTGAACCACTTGATAGCCCTCGAGCAACTGACCTATTACTTAATCTGGGATCCACTTTACACAACGCCTCGATTGAAGGTATGCCGTTTAAAGTAAAGGATCAGTTCACTGACCCGTCAGATATGGAAGAAGGTAAACTCCGTATCACACTATCGGGCTATCAACTTTAAAATTTTTACCACCTACTATATAGAAAGGGAATAACTTGTATTACTTGGTGTATGATGAGAGCACACTTTAATAACGAGGCGCCGGTTTGATTCCGGCAGTATACAAGAAAACACTTTCTATTTTTTTTTTTTGAAAAGGAGAATTCATATGACACAAACGGACTATAACGAAATCCGTTCTACCAACGTAGCAAAGGTTGAAGTAGAAGAAAAGATTGCAGTCGAAGCACCTGAAAACGAACGCGTTCCTAAAAAGGCTGTCGTTAAGGGGTCTACGGTTGAGGAACGGAAACCTGGTCTTATGACCCGACTTGTACGCGGTATCCTAGGACCAAACGGTATTCGAGCTATCGGTTCATATTTAGGTAAAGAAGTCATCATGCCGGCTATTAAGGATACTCTGGTTAATACAATCAATACTGGTGTAAACATGGCGGCGTATGGTGAAGATCGTAGTCGTTACAATGGCGGATGGTCAAATCCTGCTCGATACAACAGCCGTGTTGGCAATCAGACATACACCAACTACTCTAGTGCATACCATAACAATAACCCTCAGGCGCAGGCAATCAACCCGCCTACACGAATTAAGGATATTCTATTGTTCACATGGAATGATGCTGCTACAGTTCTAGAAAACCTTAATCGGGATATTGCCACATATGGGTATGCCCGTCTTGCTGACTACTACGATTACGCAGGACAACCTAGCACTAACTATACAGACAACGCTTATGGTTGGAGAATGTTAGGTGATATTCGTATTGTACCTACTCGTGGTAAGTATCTATTGGCATTACCACCAGTTGAAGTAATTTAATAAAAGGAGCTATAATCATGAACAAAAAAGTAATCTTGAACACAATTAAAATCGTTGCATTTGGTGTCGTACCATTTATGGTTGAAAACGGTAAGAAAGCTTTGGATAAAGCTCTCGAAGCAACTGAAAAGGCTTCTACGAAGGAGTAAATATGTGCAGTTTAATCTTTATTATTCTATTACTTATATTGCTTGCCTTATTAGGTATACTATCATATATAGTAGCCTATTTCCTAATCCCCATCATTATTTTAGTTATTATTGCATGGGCGCTAATTATCTTATTTAATTAAAGGAGAACTTAACAATGTCTAAATGGAGTTATGAACTATTTAAAGAAAACGTCGCTGTACTTGCACACAACTATAAGAAAAAAGAACCTCTTATCATGACTGTAGGGGGTATCGCTGGTTTCGTAGCAACTGCCGTACTTGCATATCGTGCAAAAGCTAAGATCACAACTATTGTTGAAGATATTGAAGCTATGCGTGAAAATGACATGCCTGTCCCAGTTGGAGAAACTATCGTTCGTGTTTCTAAAGCATTGACACCTACTATTACTATGGCCACTCTATCAACCGCTGCTGTCCTTCGCTCATATCATGTGTTGACAGGACGTAACGCATTACTTGCCTCAGCTCTTGCGTCTGCTACTCAAGCAAACCACAAACTTCGCCGTCAAATCCGTGAGCAATATCCTGATGACCCAAACGCTCAATTCATCGGTGAACGTGAAGAAGTTCTAGCAGGACCTGAAGAAGAAGGTAAGAAGAAACCTAAAACTGTTTCTGTAATCAACACTAACGATGTCCAATGGATGGAATACGCCTACTTTAATAAATCACAAGAATTTGTTAAAGACGACTTGAACTACAACCAAATGTTCATCACAACAATGTTCAACGCACTTGATGAAAAACGCCGTCGTCAAGGATTCCTTAACCTTACAACTGCCTATGACGTGTTGAAAATCCCATTGGAAAAACACGAACGTCGTGCCGGTTCTGAACTAGGTTGGACAGACAATGACTTCTTTGACTTTGATGTACACGTAGTTATGGTTAAAGACGAAAATGGATATCCTTACCCAGTACCAGTAATCGAATTCTCTCCAGTTAAGGATATTACCACTGGTGTAGATTACGGTAGCGATATTTCAGACTATCTTATCTAATAAAACATATAAAGGAGCAACAAATTATGGAAAAACATGGTATTGTAAAATCAGGTCTAATCGTATTCGGTCTTGTTAACCTTGGATATATCGGATACGCTTTGTATAAGAACTTCAAGGACTACAAGAACAAAGAAGGTGAATACGCTGAAGAGCTACCTGAACAATTAGAGTTATTCGATGCAACTGAAGCCGATGCTGAAATTGTGTCTGATGAAGAAGTTGTAGAACCAACTCCACGCCGTTCTGAAAAGAAAAAATCTAAAGTTAAGTTCTACGTTGGTATCGGTCTCTTGGCTACTGCTGTTATTGGCGGATACTGCTACGGTTATCGTTCTGCTTGGGTTAAACGTAGTAACATCGCTAACGAATCAGAAGAACTGTTACATGCAGTTATTGACGACCGTAAAGACTACAGCGACTTCCTTGAACAGGAACTAGTTAACCGTGAAATCAAGTTAGGCGTTGAGCGCGAAACTATCGTGTCTAACGCAATCAACATGATCCTGCCTGATTATATGGATACTCGCTGGGTGTCATTCAATGAAGACGGCACTGTACGTTCTAACTACACCCCTAAAGTCTCAGAAGACCATGATGTAGAAACCATCACAACTGCTGTTGAAGACACATGGAACAAGCTATACGAAAAGGTTGTAGTAGCTCCTATGTCTCCGGAAAAAGCTGAAGAAGCTTAACTAGCAAAAGAATATAGAGAGTAAAGGACCAGGCTGGTTCATATACCAGTCTTCCACTATATTCTAAGGAGGTTTATATTATGGAAATCCAATTCAGACAAGACAAAACCGATAAAGGACTAAGCCTGTCATATTCAGATGACGGGTCTTTCTTTTTAGAGGTGTTTGACGACGCAGATGATACTGGCATGAACATTCCGCTAGATGCTGACGAATTAGAGCTGGTTAGAAACTGCATTGACCATATTTTGAAAAGGGGCAAGTAATGGATAAAGAAAAACTATTAAAGGCGGGTATCCTTACAGCACTCGCCGCTGGGGTTGGTTATTTCGCATATCGATTTGTGAAAGAAACTAAGCGCCAAATCAAAGAAATGGAAGAAGCAAACGCTGCTCAAACGCAAGAACTCTTAGACACAATCAAGCTAAGAGATGAGCAACTTGCATTGGCCGAGGAGCATATTGATGCTCTTGTTTACGGCACTCCTGAGGAAGTTCCAGATGTCAACGAGGAGTTAGAAGAAATGCGACGTTCTCGTACTCGTGTTCACTCAACTACTCTTGAAGAAGGAGATATTGCTCCAACTGATGAAGACGATTATCATGCAGGGGCTACTCAAACTGCAGAAGATGTTGAACATCACAATGTTTGGAAAGAAAACGAATATTTCCAAACTGGAGAGCAAAACATTCCGTATTTCGTAATTGAATCAGCTAAAGAATTAAAAGGAAATGAGGGCCAAAGTATGCGCCATGATACCGACCCTAATAGCGTAGAAGCATGGAACCAATATAAAGCGGTTATGATTAGTGAGTTGTATGATGATACTCCAATCGCACAAGCCGTATCTGAACGCTATGGTATGGGTCTATTACTAAGTAAAACAAACATCGTATCTATTATTGATGTATTCTCTGAATTGCTTGAAGTTAATGATACGAAGATCGTCCAACCTTATAACGCCTTTGATAACAATGTATGGGAAGATGTATACGACCGCCGTATTGACTTCTTCGGACCTGATACATATTACTCATCAGTACAATTCCCTGTAACCTTCGGTGAAATCCTCTATGAATACGCAACTAAATTTGTAGACGATACTGAAGACGGAGCATTGTTACCAATGGTTGCTTATATGTTGTATGAATCAGGATTGCTTGATGCAGAGACAATCGAACAAAAACTTCTTATCATCAGTAAGATCCTTGAACACCGTAACGTTCGAGAAATCGGTAACGGTATGAAGAAACTAAGCATGTTCGGTCGTGTTGTAGATCGCCTAGATCCAGAAGACACTGGTCATGATGTTCGCTTGTATACTGAATACAACGAGTTCATTGGCCGTGCAAGCACATTTGAAGAAGAGTACATGGCGAATATGGAGGATGACTACGATGATGAATAGTACGGGGCAAGAAAGTGTACTAGTAAAATATTCTTTTGACGGTATTAATTTCAGTTCCGATTATATTCCATCAGATCAACTAATGACGTTTAAGGACTCGTTTCTTAAGAATGAAGTCTTTATTATTAAACGTGATGTAAACTCTGCTGTTGGGGAATCCCCATTTTTAGGTAGCGCATGTAATGAAAAATTTATTGATATGAGCAAGGTTGTAGTAATAGGATTTTAAAGGAGCTAATTTATGACAGATAGAAAACCGGATTTCTTCAATATTACGGTTGAGGAACTATCGGGGCCTAATCGAAAAGCCGATGCTGTCGTTTCTGCAGACTTTACCTATTTGGATAACCAAGGCGCTGATGTACAAGATATTGTTGTAAAAGGTGGTGCCTTTTATGCAATGTGGGATGGTGAGAAATGGTCGATGGAGAAAAACGATGTAGTTCGTGCTGTCGATCATGAGATTAGAAAGAAATACGCTGAGCTTAAGACTAAGGGATATGAACGCATATCTCTTAAGTTTATGCAGAATGCCGGATCAGGACTTATGCGCAACTTCGTTAAGTATTGCGAAGACGCTCCTGAATCCTTGCAGGTATTCAACTCTAAGATCATATTCAGTAATTATAAGGTGGCTCGTGATGACTATTCTACGTTCCAGCTACCTTATACACCAACTACTCAAGCCACACCAGCGTTCGACGAACTCTCATCTGTCCTATATGCTCCTGACCAACTAGATAAAATTCTCTGGTGTTTAGGTGCATTGTTCACAGGGGAGATTATCAATATTGATAAATTCTTATTTCTATACGGCCCTGCAGGAACCGGTAAAGGTACTATTATTAGAATAATCGAGATGTTATTCGGGCAGTATATTGGAGGTATTGACCTTAAGCAACTGACTAGTGGTTCTGAGTATGCGACAGGGACTTTACAAGAACTCCCATTGTTGATTGACTCGGATACCGATTTAAGTCGGATTAAGAATGATACTCCATTACTTAAGGTAACATCTCATGAGGAAGTATTCGTACGTAAACTTTATCAAAGACCGTATCCTGTAACATTTAAAGGTCTGATTATTACTGCATCTAACCAACGTGCTCAATTCCGTGACTCTGACTCAGGGATTGTACGGCGGTTACTTAAAGCAGTTCCTACAGGTCATCTTATCGCAGGCCCTCGATATAAGGAGCTAATGAATGGTATACAATATGAACTAGCAGGTATTGCACAAAAGGCGATTGATACATTCTCTCGCTTAGGTGCTTTCTACTATGCTAATGATGTTGATATCGAAATGCTTGAGTACGGCGACTCTATATTTGAGTTTGTTCGTGAAAACGTACTCTTGATGCAGAATAACCCCACTCTCTCTGAAGTCGAGCTTATTTACAAAGGTATGCTAGAAGAAAGAGGTTGGGAGACAAATGGTTATAAGAACCGGTTGCGATTAGGTTTGCAACGTTTCTTTGAGACATATACTAAAGATACTAAAGACGAGGAGGGTAATCGCAAACGTCATTGGTATCGTGGATTCAAATACGATGAAGCATTTCCTGAAACTAAAAAGAAACAGGAAGCGTCTAAAGTAGGATCTAAGATTGATCTGACTATGGGACGGACGACTTCTCGATTTGACTTAGAAGGAAAGGACTGGCCTGCACAATACACAAATGATGCAGGTAATCCTTTAAAGAAATGGGACAATGTCAAAACAACCCTCAAAGAGATTGACCCAACTAAATTACACTTTGTCCGTGTTCCAACTGAACTTATTGTTATTGACTTCGATTGTAAGAATGAGGCGGGTGAAAAAGACCTTGCTAAGAACTTAGAATTGGCTTCTAAATATCCTCCTACATATACTGAGGTTTCTAAATCAGGTGGTGGTATCCACTTGCATTATTGGTATGATGGCGATCCAACGCGCTTGGCTAATCGCATATCTGATGATGTTGAAATCAAGGTGTATAACGGCGGGTCATCGTTAAGACGGAAACTTATTTCTGCAAACGATCTCCCTGTAGCTCATATTTCAAGCGGGCTACCTTTAAAGGAGGATAAGAAAACTATGTATAAGGACGTGGAACATATTATTTGGACAGAGCAAAAACTTAAGAACTTCATCGAGGCTTGTATGCGTAAAGAGCACCATGGTGCGACGGCTCCAGAGGTTAGCTTTATTAAAGACAAGCTTGACGAAGCATATGAGTTAGGTGTAACGTATGACCTACGACATATGCAGAATGATGTTCTTAAATTCGCACTTAGCTCAACTAACCAAGCGCAACAATGTATGAAGATGGTTGCTCAGATGAAATTCTCTAATGTGCCTGAGAACGAAACTGAATCAATCTCAGAATCCCTTATCTTGCCTGATGAGGAAATCACATTCTTCGACTCGGAAGTCTTCTGTAACCTATATATGATTGGTTGGAAGAAGTATGGTCTTGAGGTACCAGAGGCTATCTACAGAGAATTGGAAGCATGTACGAGCCGGAGCGATATCGAACGAGTTCTTGCTAACGAATGGTGGAGTCAAAACAAAGACAAGATTGGTATTGAAATCAATCCTACACCACAACGTACACGAGAGTTGTTTGATACTCATAACATGATGGGCTTCAATAACCTTGGATATGATAACCATATTGCTTATGGTCGTATGCAGGGCGATGATGAGATGGACTGTTATAAGCGTTCTCAAGGCATCATCGAGAAAGGTGATAAGCGAGCTAAGATCTGGGCGGCTAACGAGATCTCTTATGGAGATATTTACGAGTTCCTAGATACTAAGATGTCATTGAAGAAATGGCAGATTAAACTAGGTATTCGTCATGACGAGTTCGAATACGATTGGACTAAACCGCTTCCTGAGCATGCATGGGGTCGTTGTGCGGCATATATGCTTAATGACGTAACCTCAGAGGAAGAGTTGTTCAAATCTAAAGACGGTCAAGATGCATGGAATGCTCGTAAGATCCTTGCTGAGATCAACGGTCTATCGCCTAACGTTAAGACTCAGACACAAGCTGAGAAATTCTTATTTGGCGATGACCCAACACCGCAAGACAAGTTCAACTGGTATGACCTTGCTGAGGAATTCCCAGGATACAAATTTGACAAGTTCAAACGTAAATCCGAATTTATGGGAGAAGACCCGTCTGAAGGGGGTTATGTATATGCCGAACCTGGTGTATACGAGAACGTCGTCGTTCTTGACGTAAAATCAATGCACCCGCATAGTTATATTGCTATGAACTACTTCGGTCCATATACACCTAAAGTTGAGGCCTTGGTTGAATGTCGTATTGATATTAAAGAAGGACGTACTGACTCAGCAATGCATCGATTTGATGAAGTAGATCCTGCCTTGTCAGAAAAACTTCGTCCATATTTCGAAGGGTCATCAGTTAAAGGTCTTGCCCATGCACTTAAGATTATCGTTAATATTATTTACGGTATGACATCTGCACCTTGGCCTAATAAATTTAAAGACCCTCGTAATATTGATAACTGTGTCGCTAAACGTGGCGCCTTATTTATGTTGATGCTAAAACACGAGGTTCAAGGTAAAGGTTACCAGGTAGCTCATATTAAGACAGACTCAATTAAGATTGTTAATGCAGACGATTATATTATTGAGTACTGTATGAAACGTGCACGTGATTTCAAATATGAGTTCGACCACGAACACACATACTCCCGTATGGCCTTACTCAACCGTGCTACTGTTATTGCTGAAATCGGTTGGCCTGAAAAAGAGAAAGGTGAGTGGGAAGCTATCGGTGCGCAGTTCGGTAAGAAGACAAATCCATATGTCTACAAGACGCTCCTTAGCAAGGAAGAGGTTGATGAAAAAGACTTCTTCACAATTAAGGAAGTTAAGACCGCTATCTATCTTGATGACCAGTATATCGGTAAGAATGCACAAATCTACGCTTCTAGAACAGGTCGTGAAATCTCTCGTACACAACCAAGTAATGTTGCACAAATGATTCAATCGCGATGGATCAAACCACGATATTTACTTCAACGTGAGTCACAAGGATTGACGCCTGCTCAGTTAGAAGAAGCTAAGAAACGCAAGATCGCTACTGAACTCGGTCTTGACTATAACGAAGTTGATTATATTATTTCTAACGGCTTCCCTGATACAATCGTAGATAAGCATGTTGCTGTAACTGGAACTACGGGGTATCGTTGGGAACTGGCAAGCAATTATAAAGGCTTCGATGATATTGATATGACTTACTACCACCAGCTAGTGCATGAGGCTGTCAATGACGTCTTCGCAGTTGGTGATGGTAATATTATCTTTAAAGGAACTAAATACGAAAGAGAGTAGTTTATGTTTAACAAAATTAAGAAACTGTTCTCTAAAAAGGCAAGCGAAGTCGAAGGGGTCCAGCCAACCATCTTCGGTTTCATTGCTACTCTAAAGGGAGTTGACGATCTTGGGGACGCAGTTCCTACTCAGATATTCATCATCCCTAAAGAGGAAGAAGAGAATATTTACAACATTGTCAAAACTGGTGAGTACAACACTTTGGTTCTATACGACAACAATCGTATCCAATTCAAACCACCGACAAATGCCTCATTGTTATTAACTCCATTTTACTCTGTCGAGGAATTGAATGGTGCATTGAAGAGTATGCGTGACCAAGGAGTTAGAGGAGTTGTAGGCTGGCCTATTCCAATCGACTATTAGAGGTGGCTTATGTTATACTTAATTGACTCTAACATTAGTACATCATCTCAACAGTTAACTCGGATCATGAGGATCTTGGACAAATACGGAGCTAAGTATACCTTGCTATCTACATACAAATCCTCAGGTAGGTGGGCCGATCATTATTCACCAACCTTAGATAAGGAAATTGTAAAAGGTATTCTTAAGTTCTATGACTACGATCTTAGTAAGGTAGCGAAATCACCAAACTCCTCTACAGTAAAGGCTATGTCTAAAAAGCATCCACAGGCAGTAAGAGAATACAGATCGACAACTTTCCAAGATAAGAAGCTTAGTGAGGTTATTGACTGGTTCTCTGAGCACCCACAATTCTTAAACGTAGGTATCATGTATGAATCACGAAACGGTGCATGTACTGCTAATTTAAGAAACGATGAGTTCCGTGCTTTCTTGCCTCGTAGTAAAAAGGATAAGACAAGATACGCTGCTCTCAACGTTGCCTTTGGTGAGTTAGGTATTTCTGAAAATGAGGGAGCAACTCCTCGTCCAAAAAAGGCCAGTTTCGGTCATCATAAAGGTGGATATAAGTGGGAACTCTAAAATATTTACATTCCACTATATAGAAAGAAAAAGGAGGTTCAGACAATGAACAAAGTATTAAACACTGTTGCTGTAAGTGCAATCGCATTATATATGGCGGTCATCGCGACTGATGTATATGACGGAAGTGTATTGCAAACAAAAGTTAATAATGGCGTTAAAAAGCTGAAAGATGCTTTTTCTGAAAAAGACTAGGAGTTGGGTATTTTACTCGGCTCTTTTCTTTTTATTTCTTTTATGTGGGAGGTAGTAGTATATGAAGCATAAAAAAGAGATAGAAAAGGATTATAAGGAGATATACGATGGGGTTAACACATATTTTACATAACATATTCAACGGTCTTAAGCACGCGTTCTATCCTATTATGAACTTTTTATATTATAATGAGGAAGAAGTATTCGCTACAAGTAAGATCATTTCACTCGTAACAATACTATTAGTATTAGTATCTTGGTTTTATAAATTATATATGTTGCTAGCCATCTCGCTGTTGGTTAGCGTTCTTAGCTTAATTATTGTTGTGGCTACGGCTTTAATAATTATTTGGAAATAAAGGAGAACTATCATGAAACACCTCACATTCAAACTTGCAACTATGGGTATTGTATTGTTCAGCGCTGCTCTTATCAGTGATCACGTATTCGCAGACGTGACTAAAGCAGAAGGGTCTACAGAGCTTGTAGCCACTGATCCAGAAGTTACTGTAACTAAATCAGATGACACTATCTGGTCTGAAGTAAACGTCAATATCAAAACCGATATCCCCGACGAAGTTCAAATCAACCAAGGCGACACTATGACCTTTAATGTCCCTAACGAACTTTCATTTGAAACCAACTACAACTTCCCTGTATACAATAGCACAGGTGAATCTGAAGTAGGTAATGCCGAAGTTAAGGCTGCTGAAAACACAGTAACCACTACTTTCAATAACTACTTCGCCGAACACCCACTTGACAAATCAATCTCGCTTAATCTTAACACACGGATCAACCGTGAAGTTGTGCAACCAGATACCAAGCACGAAATCTCATTCAACGGTACTGTTGTGGAATTGAACGCTGGTTCTAAGGGCGTAGAACCTACTGATGAAGCATTGTATAAATACGGCTGGCAAGATAAAGATGACCCATCTGTTGTTAACTGGACTGCCCGTATCAACTACAAGAAATCTTACATGGAAAACGTCAACATCTCAGATACATGGTCTGACGATCAAGAATACGTTGAAAACAGTTTGAAGTTCTACTATGTTAAGAGTGTAGATCCATTTGTATATGACGCACCCGCAACTGATGCATTGGCAAACGTTAAGCTACGTAAAGACGGCTTTGACACAAATCTTGCTAAGATTGATAAACAGACCTTATATGTTGAGTACAAAACTAAACTCAAACAAATGGAATACAACCCTACTAACAAGATCAACGTTAGCTGGGATGGCGGAGGAACAGGATTCGATGCCGAAACTAAACTTGTAGGAGGAAGCGGTCGTGCAGAAGGTAAGACTCGCCCTACATTCGAAATTCCTAAGGAAGCACCTAAAGTTGAAATCCCTGAGTTCCAAGGAGGTATCCCTGGTATTCCAGAAGAACGTGAAAAGCTACCTGAATGGACTGGTGGTGTAGTTCCAAACGAAGCTCCTCAAGTGGACAAACCAGAATTCCAAGGCGGTATCCCTGGTATTCCTGAAGAACGCGTGAAACCTGAATTCGAAGGAAGTATTCCTGGTATCCCTGAAGTGCGTGAAAAACCAGAATTGAATATTAACGACATTCCTAAAGATCCAGAAACTCCTAAATCACAAGATCCAAAACCAGTAGATCCTAAATCTCCTAAATCTGAAGACCCTAAGACACCAAAACCACAAGAACCTAAATCTCCTAAAGTAGAAAAAGTTGTAGAAAAAGAGCCTGTTAAGAATGATATTACTCCTACAACTCCTACTCAACCAGCACCAGCAAAAGCTACTCCCGTATTTACACAAAAAACTTTGCCGGTTACAGGTTCTATCGTAAGCAACACAATCACCGTTATTGGTGCAGTAGCTGGTCTATTGGCAATCGGACTTAGTGTCTTCGCAGGTTATGACTCACGTAAGAAAGGTCGTAAATAATGAAACGCGGTAAGAATAACAAAGCTAGACTTGGTGCTAACCTGCTTCGTAAGGTTAGAGATGCTGAGGCGGTTATTGTAGCAAGTATACCAAAACCATTCCGAGCGTCCGGTAAGTCAATACCACAAATTAGACACTTGGTTGTGTTAAATAATATAAGATGTTATGTTCTAAGGACTAGGGTTAAGAACTTAGATCCTAAGATTATTAAAGGGTTCATAAACATTATTAAACTTATCATGACCAACTATTCCTACGGCGAAAACGTATACCATGAAGAGCCGTCAATCGAAAACGCACTTATTCCAGAAGAACACAAGGAGGCAATCAAGAATGACCAAACTAACACCACAGAAAATGCATGATGCACACAAGGAGCTTCAAGATATCTTTGTTAAGAAGAATACCGACTATGGCAACTCCTTCGAAGAATCACTTGAGAAACACGGACTAATCGCGGCTATTGTTCGTATGGAAGATAAGATGTCTCGTTTGAACACACTATCTAAGCAAGAAGCGCTGGTGACGGACGAATCTCTTATTGACACACTCAAAGACCTGTCTAACTATGCCCTTATGTCTGCGGTATGGTTGGAAGGAACTAAGAAAGAAGCAGATTTTTTAAATAAAGTCAATCAGGCCATTACTACTAGTCCATTAACAGCTACACTTGATGCGATTAATCCTAATCTTGCGCCAGCGCCAATGGTTGATAACACACGGTAAGTTACTATGGATCCTATAACGTTTAATCCGGATAACGGACTAGATATTCTACGGACTATGAAGTCTCCCAAGCAGATAGGTCGTCCTAAGAAGTTTGTAGACGATGAGGAAATCCTAATTTGTAAACAAGCCGGTTGGTCGAATCGTACGATTGCTGTTAGTCTGGGCGTTTCTAAGGATACTATAAACCGCAGAGTTCGCAAGCTCATAGAGAATGGCATCATCAACCCTGATAGTTATGACTATAATTTCAGCAATCCTAGTGCTGCAGACCAGCCTCGACGTAAAAACAAAGAGCGTTGGGAAATGTGGCATGGGCCTGGAGTCTAATTTTTACATGCCTCTCTATAGAAAGAGAGGTAATCAATTATGACTACATTTAATTATCAAGGTATGGAATATGACGAAAAAACTATTAAGTCCTTTATGGCTTATAGTAGAGAAGTCAATCGTGTTTATATGAATCAAGTCCTAGCAGACTATCTAGGATCAAGATGGAGTGTATATGCGAAAGATCTCTACCATAAGATCAATATGACTATGGGTGTTTTCGGATATGACCCTAAACAAGAATTTTTAGATGAAATAAGTGATTTACTTAAAGAATTCAGAGAAGAGGTTGGATGGACCAAACTTGATGAAGAAGCTATTCGCTATTTAGGCATTAAAGCTTTTGCGTATTTAAAAGAAGAAGATCGCGATCGACTTAATGCATTTTATGTAGCGTCTCAGCAAAACTAATCGAGTGAGGATACATTCCTCCTCTTTTTTTTATTATAAAGGAGCAAATAAATGGAACTATTCGTAACTGATGTAGAACTTGATCAGGGGGCGAACTGTCTTAAGACTATGTGGGGTCGAGATAATGTTGTCGAGATTGTTAGACACCATGTAAACGTGACTAAAGGTATGGCTGAGACTATGTGTTATATGCAAGGTAAGACTATGCCCTATAATGTCCCGCCCCTAGTTGACTTCATCGATAACTTATGCCAGTCTATCCTGGGTACTGACAAGTATTATATTTATGCCGCCCATCCTACGATTGAGAATACCATTCTTACATGTCATAAAGGCCAGGCCTTACATGGTCATGCAATGAGCCCGATGTCTGCGGTAATGCAGGTATATCGTGATAAAGATGGTCTTTGCTGGTATATCTCAGATACGCCATTTCAGTCGCATCTTTTGAAACCATTTACCATCTATAATAAAGGTAATGGGTATTTCGAATATTATGGGTATAATGCACCGTTAGGGTCTGACTACTATATTGAAGAGTTTAAGGAGTGGTAAAATGGACGAAATCAAGTTAATCACATTCTGCACTATTTACTCACGGTCTAAGCTACAGCTTGTTGACCTGTATAAGAAATTGCATGAGCATGCTAAGACTTATGGCTATTTGACTGTCAAAGACTACGTCCGTATCTGGCAAAAGGTACCAGAAGGGAAAGAAGCTTTAACAACGCAATCAGCATCAGACGAATGGGGTGTTACAGTTCATGATTTCCCTGCTAAGATCAGTATTAAAAAGCACCCTATCAACGGCTACTATCTACATATGCCAAACACATACTTATTGTAGGTGATGCCATGTCTAAAGGTATATATAAAGAGCTCAAGGATTCATTTGATGAGATGAGTTATAACCACAAACAAGATGGTACGGTTGAAGGAATGACCCTTTGGTTTTATCATATAAAAGATCCTAAGCTATTTAAACGCAAATTCCAAGATTACCGGTTGTGGTTAATACACATGCAAGGGTTTTGGTATAAAACTGTATTCGAGGAGTATATTGACATGCCAGGACAGCTTGGATTACGGTTTACTATAATCTGGTAGTCTAATTTTTACAGCTTACTATATAGAAAGAATAAGGAGGTTCATAAAATGAACGACGAAAAACGTTATGAATACGACGGATGGTTTCCAGGATTAGAAGGAGACGATACAGCATATGGATTGTTCTGGGATTCAGAGAACAACTATCGAGCATGTATTAAACCAATGGAACAAGATGAAGCTGTTGAGCTTTGGCATTCTGTTCAAGAAGAACACGCTGCTGAAGTTAAAGAAGGCGCATCTCATGTTGGTAAGTACATCGCGATCGGTTGTGGTTTGTTTATCGGGCACAAATTGCTATCGCACTCCGGAGCTTATGGAAAAGCTAAACGTTGGATTTCAAATAAATTCGGCAAAAAAGAAGATGAAGGAATTATTATTTCTGAAGAATAGGAGTTTGGGTATTTTTACCCAGCTCTTATTTTTTTTTAAAGGAGTATTGAAATGATTAAAGAACTTATTTTGAACAGCTTTGCTAAATGTCTATCTAAACGAGACCGTGATGGACTAAACTCAGCCGTTCGTTCGATTATAGCCAATCCTAAAACTTTTTTGGACAATAAGACTTTTAATGAGTTCCAAGACTGGCTCGGCTATAGAGGGGGTCGTGACGAGGCTCTGTCACCTTTAACCTTACGTGTGTTTAGCTTAGTAGCCGATAAGTTAGGAATTAATGCGTTCCATGTATACGAACTTTGGGAAAACGATCAACTTATCTTCTATCCAGATGTCCCTAGTAGATTGACACCAACTATGTATGACTCACTTATTAAGTTGGAAAAACGTGCTAGCAAACTAGTTGATGCAGGTAAGGAGATCTACTTGGTTTATGATATGGGTTTTAACAAGATTGGTGTAACAAGTCTCTTCTTTAATAAATGCCGTGGTCAAAAACCTTTTAATTTGGCAGATGTTAAAACCGATATCCCATTCTTCAAAGCTCGGCATAATGAGAAGGAACGCGTAACTCTGAACGACCTGCGTAGAGTATATGGTTATGAACCAATCCCGTCTAAATCCAAGGACGATGGTTACAGTGCCGAGCGTAATACTAAGAAACTTATTAAGTATCTTAACCCTGGTATTACCAATAAGGAATACAAGTGTCAGTACAAGGTTGCTGAGGAAGTTGATTTTGATAAAACTATGCTCCGGCATTTCAAATTATTTAAAGACGGGTTAAAGAAAATATCTAAAGTTGAATTCGCTAACCCTGAATTGATATTCTTAACGATTCAAGCTACAGATAAGTATCCGTTTAGCATTTTCATAGACGATGATCTAGGTAAACGCTACTTAGAAAAAGCTATGGGTGTTGTTTCCTTGCACTACGAAAACTGGGAGGTTTAATTATGACAGAACAAGTACGTAATTCTGAAGGACGTGTATTCAAGCAGACATGGGGACCACGCTCATATGCTAAGTCGCTATGGGATAGCATCGCGATGTATATGAACCGTCGTGGCGTTATCTACGACCAATGTCGTGAGTTCTCAGAGTATTCTCAAATTACTCGTATTGAGTACAGCCGAGCATACAAGTACCATGAGACAATGGCTCGTCAGCGGATCAATGAAATTCGTAAGGCTAATGGTCTTAGAACTATCCCGTTGAAATCTAATGAATGGTATCACGAGGATATTGTATTAGAAGGATTGGAGGATTATAAGTATGGAAAAGTCAGCTAAGTATATTTACTTCTTCTTCATCATGGTTATCTTGACTATGATGTACATGGCACCAACTATGGTAATCATTTGGTTGGCAATGAAGTTTAGTGTACTTAAGGGTATCGGTTTCCTCTTTGGTTTCTTCCTATTATTAGGGTATATTATGGCACTGACATCAATGTTTGTGGACCTGAGGGAGGGCGATACTCCACCTGTGAGAGAGCCTGAGGAGCCTTGTAAGCTAGTGAACGCTAATGGCTCACCATTCTCAGTATACCAAGAACTTAGTATATTCGAGAATTATGGGCTTATTAATGTCTATAACCGTTTCTCAGAAGTTCTTAAACGACTTGAGTTCAATAAGAGCTACCTGACTAAGGCTCAGCAATTAGCTTTGATGTTTACTTATCTCAGTTCATGTATGCCGAAAGATATTATCGAAGATGAGTTATTCATCTATAACGAATGGTATCAAGGACGAGTCGCTATATTGTTAGCAATCGACGATCCTTTCAAATACGCATATAACTCAGATTGGTTAAACTTTGTTGAATCAGATATTGAAGGAGACCATTACGTCTTTGTCATTAACCAGACTAAAGGTGTGACTGCATATAAAGGGACTAGGGATGAACTAGTCGAACAATTTAAATTAGATTGGCCGGAGTAAAACATGACAGAAAACAGAAAAGTAAAAAGACCTGAAATTAAAGAGGTCAGTAGAAGTATTAAGGATATCTTAGAACCCGCATTTGATATTCTTAGGTTGAAGCCCGCTGATGACAAGGAGTATATCTTTGATCTATATATGATCATGGACGAAATTGTCAAGGCTTCGCATTATAGATTTGATGCAAACGACCTTTGGGAGCTGTTCCAAATGGATTGTGTATTCATTGGTACTAGGGACAGCTGGGTTAACCAAACACCGAAGAACCTTATCACGATCGCTCGTATTGCTAATAACTTGGACAAACCTATTATCGATGTGTTTATTCAAGAGGAACTTGATGGTAAATACAAGTTCGATGTCCGTATCGTAAAACCTACAGTCGACACTGGTGATAATAAATGGTTCTAACATTTGACGTATGTCGATATTTATTCTAACATTAGATGAAGGAGACAGATTTGAGCGATAAAACAACAAAACATGCAATATTCATTATAGCGTTCACTATGTGTACTGCTTTCTTCTGGGGGTTGATTGGTGTGTTGGTTCTACTATTTATGTGGAACCCGCACTTCCTACCTCTATTAAAAGGTGTATTGATACTATATCTCTTCGGCGTATGGGCTACGTCTGTTTATAAGTTGTGGGTAGGTAACTACAAAGGTCGTGAGTTTATTATCAGTCCTATCGAAGAGCGTGGTTACGATAACTACTGTACTTATGAAACTAAGAAAAAGGATAAGGTTAAGAAAATGTCAAGTGATGTTATCAAAGTTAATCTGACTCAGGCTAGTAGCGAAAATGACTTACTCATGGGTTATGTTACTAGTCTCAAGCAAAGTGGTATTATCATCGAGCTCATCAGTGAGAACTATGCCGATAATTGGTGGAACTCACTTGTGGTATTCACTATGAGCGCTAATGATCTGTATAAGATCCCTGACATTATTGAGGAGCAAATCGTTATGGATGTTGTCGATGAGGAATACGTCACGGATAATGTTAAGGAAATCTCTATCATTGTCTATAATAACTACTTGGAATAGGAGGTCTAATATGACAACTGATAAAACTAAGAACGGACGTAAGTTCATCAAATTGTATGATCCTGAAACTGGTGAATACCTTGGCCCGCTAGTTAACCCTATGACTCACGAAGAAGCTCATGGTAAGAAGCCAGAAAGCCCTTTTGAATGTAAATTCGATAAAGAAACCTGGGATAGTCTTAAAATCGAACGTGATGGGGTCCTTACAATCAAGATTGATGAGGAAGGTGCGAATACGATTGCCGAAATTCTTAGCCCTTTCCTTGAAGATTGTGCAAAAGAAATTGAGAATGCTACCAAGAATTCTGCTGAGGTCTTCTGTCGTATTACAGATTGTACATATGATACATTTGCTAACTACGCAGAGAAATACGCGTCATCTATCCCTGCGCTATTACCTAATATTGTAAAATCATCCATAGCCACAATTTCATGTGTTGCAGACTTATCCGAAATTATCCTAAACGCACCCTTGCTTGTATATGCGTTATATTATGAACGATATAATAATAGTATCCTCCCATCATCACAAATGGATATTGTATTCGATATCGTTGCCGCCATGCTTGAACTGAAAAAAGAAGGTATGATACAATGAAGCTATTATGCAGACCGGATTACTACACCGAACACCGTGATGAAATACTGGAATTTGTCAAGCACAAGGAAGACATTATCTTCACCGCTGACCTGCCTGGGGTTAAGACGGACTTTGATTATTTCCTCATTGACAACGACACAGCACGCAAGATATCTTGGCATGTTAGCGAGGTTTATGATAACCTGCTAAAGAACACCAACATTCTGTCTAAGGAAATTGAGGATAGGGTGAATTACGAGACGACTCAACGCTTCAAAATCCCTAAATTCAACTTCGAAAGACCAGAATAATCGTGCATAATCGTGCATTTTTACTATAATAAATCTGTAACTTATTACAAAGCTCTTAATAGAGGGAGTGAGATGGAGAGTTTTATACTCATATATTATAGGTAAAATATTAGACGTATTTTTCTACTATTATATACCACTCTCTCTATCGCTTAACTACTTTATTTGCTAGAAAAGGAGAAAAAATCATGGCAAATACACAACAACTTACATTAGAAAACGTTCGCGTCATCTTCCCTAACTTTGGGGGACGTGTCACAGACCATAACAAACTTGGTTCTCGCGAATTCTCTGCCCGACTAGATCCTGAAGTCGGTGCTGAACTAGCGGCACAAGGTTGGAATGTTAAATTCCCAGCTGAAGATCAGCCTAATGGTAAAATCTTCTTGCCTGTAACTTTGTCTAATGGACCTACAGTTCAACCATGGATTAAAATTGTCCTAGTTAACAACGGTCAAGGTACTATTGTACAGCCAGATGATGTTGAGCAACTTGCCATGCTTGACAATGTCACACCTGGTGCTCGTGCAAACCTTATCCTCAATCCATATCACTGGACAGTTGGATCTAACTCTGGTATCAAGGCTTATGTTAAGAAGCTTTATATCTACCTAGATGATATCGATCCTGAACTTGCACCACATATGGAAGAGTTTGAACGCGATATTAACTACTTATAATAATGATTCCCAAAAAACTTGGGAAGATAACCTTGAAGCCCGAGCAATACGAAGCTTGCTCTAAACTTAAATCCGGCTCTATATTAATGGGAGGTGTTGGTTCAGGTAAGACATACACGTCGATATTCTGGGCCGCCTCCCAATACGGAGTCGATTTTTTTACGGAAGAAAGACCTTTGATCGTCATCACTACTGCTATGAAGCGGGACTTGATTGAAAAAGGTGCTGATAAACCCGACTGGCAACAATCTCTGGAGAATTGTGGGATATATAATTATATAGTAGACTCATGGCAAAACATTGAGAAGTACTATAATATATCTAACAGCGTTTTTATTTTTGACGAGCAGAGGGTTGTAGGTTATGGGAAATGGGGTAAGTGTTTCATTAAGACTGCTTGGAACGATAACAAATGGATATTGCTCTCAGCGACCCCTGGTGATGTATGGATGGACTATATGCCTGTCTTCATCGCTAATAAGTTCTACCGTAATAAGACTGAGTTCGTTTCTCGCCATGTGGTTTGGGATCCGTATGTCAAATTCCCTAAGGTTAAACGCTATACAGGTACTGCTGTTCTTGAGAAATACAGGAACCAAATCATAGTACCTATGGGCGATAGTCGCCAGACAACTCGTCATAGAGATTATGTATATGCCGAATTCGACTCGAAAGCCTTATTGGATCTGGCTAACACAAGATGGAACCCATATACAGACGAGCCTATATTGAATATTGCTGAGTATACACAGCTCGTTCGACGTATCGTGAACACAGATCCTGATAGAATTCGTATAGCCGAACACCTAATTAAGACACATAAACGGCTTATCGTCTTCTATAACTTCAACTATGAGTTGGATATCTTAAAGGATATTTGTGAACGCAACAACCTACTATACAAAGAATGGAACGGTCTAAAACATGAGCATATCCCGTCTAGTGATGAATGGATATATCTTGTGCAATACACGGCTGGAGCTGAGGGATGGAACTGTACTACTACGGATTCTATCTTATTTTACTCAGTTAACTATTCATTTAGGAAAATGGAACAGGCAGAAGGTCGGATAGATCGGACTAATACCCCGTACAGAGACTTACACTATACCTATATCACCTCTCTTTCTAAAGTTGATAAAGATATTCTTAAGGCTGTACGAGATAAGAAACGGTTTACAGAGGCCGCTTGGGCTAAGAAACAAGGTTTTGTTCCTATTGATATGCAAATTGAAAAGCTTGAGGAGGACTGGTTATATGGCGTCGAGATTGGAAGCTGATTTCCAAAAGATGGTCGTTAAAAGACTCAGAGAGGCCTATAGAGGGCTTCTGCTGGTCGCTAAGACAGACCCTGGGTCGATACAAGGGATGCCTGATTTAATCGTTCTATGTGGCTCTCAGTACGCTTTACTGGAGGTTAAACGCTCAGCTACGGCTAAGAAACGTCCTAATCAAGGTTATTATATCGAGAAATTCGGCAAGGATACCTTTACTGCATTCATTTATCCTGAAAATGAGCATGAGGTTATCTGGTATATGCTGGAATTCTTCGGTTTAGATCCAAATCTATATTTCGATCTTAAAGGAAAATAGATAACTTTCTACTATTATAAAGGAGCTATATAATGTATATTGTAGAATTGACGGGTAGGTATTTTAAAGCACTAGGTGTTGGTTGTCTTATCCATAATGAGGCAATGAGAATGCCTTATTTATTTAATACGGTTGGTGAAGCCGTTGACTATATTAAATCTACATATAATGTTTCTATATATTTAAAGAAAGTTAGACCCATGAACGGGAATAACGATATTGTATACGTATATAGATTCTCAGATAGTGACGACGTATCTAAGGAAATCAACATTATCCCATGTATGTTATATTCTAGAGGGGAGTCATAAATGGAATGGATACCACACTGGAACTTAGTAGGTAAACACGCATTTTTATCCCCATCAGGTTATTCTTGGTTGGGGTATGACTCGGATAAGATGGCTAAATCCTATGAGAACAAGCAAAATGTTGCTCGTGGGACGGCTTTACATGAGATGGCGTCACAACTTATTAAGTCAAAAACAGAGCTTGCACCTAAAAAGAAGGCTCTAAACATGTTTGTTAACGATTGTATACGTGAAGGTATGTCGTCTGAGGTGTTGTTATACTACTCAGATAACTGTTTTGGCACTGCTGATGGTATAAAATGGGACGCTGATAACAAAGTGTTGCTCATTTATGACCTAAAAACCGGTGTTTCCAAGCCTTCATTTAAACAATTAGACATTTATGCTGCTCTATTTTGCTTAGAATACAACGTAAATCCTAAGAAAATTACCATTATTCAACGGTTGTATCAAGGAAATGGCTTTACAGAACAGGTCACAACGGCTGATAAAGCCCGAATTGATGGTGAAAATGATGGGAATATCGGTTGGATTATGTCACATATTAAGGAAATGAGCAAGATTATTGATGAAAAAGAAGCCGAAATCAGACCATTTAGGTTCTGGTAAGGGTCAAATCGGTAGGATAAATTTGTAAAATTCTACAGTTTTTGAACAAAATCGCTAATTTGCCCCTGACAAAAGTGGATCAAAAGTCGTGATTTTCCCCAATTTTCCCCAAAAAAAAGTTGGGGATAGAGCAAAAAACTTGGGGATTTTGCCCATTTTTGGCCCATTTCCCCACATTTGACCTACTTTTGATCCGACTTTTGATCCACTTTTTTGGGCCCTTTTTTGCTATAATGTATGAGTAAATTTAGGCCTATTTTTGCATGTTTTTTAGAGGTTTTTCAGTGCTTAAAAAGTGGATCAAAAGTCGGATCAAAAGTCCCGGAACTTTGGTGATTTTGGTCTTTTCCCCAAGTTTTCCCCAAGTTTTTCTATAAATCCCCAAGTTGAATGTGGGGAAAATTAAAAAGCTTGTCAGGGGCAAATTTGGAAAAAAGGGGTCATTTTGGCCTGTTTTTGGCCTATTTTTGCTAAAATAAA
>ERZ772994.3-NODE-3-length-56003-cov-7.70469_pt1 | contig 56003 bp, 56 predicted proteins | sample MGYA00580679_ERZ772994 | MGnify/ENA primary metagenome ERZ772994 (study PRJEB29015, sample SAMEA2738057) | human oral metagenome | biome: human oral; feature: human-associated habitat; material: saliva | place: China | collected 2224 ...
TATCGACGGCAACGTCAAACACTTCGCCGACGACGACGCGCACGAGTTTGCCTTGGGTGTTTTCGGTTTGGTAATGCAGTCCGCGCAATACGCCTTTGCCTGATTTGGAATGGTTTTCCTGTACGAAGGTACGGTCGCAGACGTTGGCCTTAAACCATTCGTCGCGGAAAGTTTCCATAAAGAAGCCGCGCGCGTCGCCGAAGACTTGCGGTTCTAAAAGTTTGACTTCGGGGATGGCAGTGTCGATGATTTTCATGTTTGTCCTTTGGGAACCGAGGCCGTCTGAAAGTATGGTTCTACGGTTTCGGCATTGTGTGGTGGATTAAATTCAAATTAGTACGGCGTTGCCTTGCCTAAGCGTAAAGGGAACGATTTTTTTAAGATGCAGGACATCAAAGTGAATTGGTGCCTGTCTGAGGCTTCGTTACCTTGTACTGATTTGAATTTAATCCACTAATTTAATTTAGGCTGCACCAACTTTTTCAGACGGCCTTTGTTTGTTTTTTAGCAGGCGCAACAGATATTGGCCGTATTCGTTTTTCGCCATCGGCTGGGCCAGTTCCTCCAAGCGGCCGTCCGAAAGCCAGCCGTTGCGCCAGGCGATTTCTTCGAGGCAGGCGACTTGCAGTCCTTGGATGTTCTGCACGGTTTGGACGAACGAGGCGGCTTCGAGCAGGCTTTCGTGCATACCGGTGTCCAGCCATGCGAAACCGCGCCCCAAAAGCTGCACCGACAGCGAACCGTCTTCCAAGTACATCTGGTTCAGGCTGGTGATTTCCAGTTCGCCGCGTTCCGACGGCTTAATCTGTTTGGCAAATTTGACGACGCGGTTGTCGTAGAAATAAAGGCCGGTAACCGCCCAATCGGATTTAGGCTGTTGCGGTTTTTCTTCAAGAGACAACGCTTTAAAGTTTTCATTGAATTCGACCACGCCGAAGCGTTCGGGGTCTTTGACCTGATAGGCGAACACGGTCGCGCCGTAATTCCTAGCAGCGGCTTTTTGTAACATCTGGGTAAACGACTGCCCGTAAAAAATATTGTCGCCCAATACCAAACAGACATTGTCGCCGCCGATAAATTCCTCGCCGATGATGAATGCCTGCGCCAAACCATCGGGGCTGGGCTGCTCGGCATAGCTGATGGAGATGCCGAAATCACCGCCGTCGCCGAGCAGGCGTCTGAAAGAGGCGTTGTCTTCGGGGGTGGTGATGACCAGAATCTCGCGTATCCCCGCCAGCATCAAAACCGACAGGGGGTAATAAATCATGGGTTTGTCGTATACGGGCAGAAGCTGTTTGGACACGCCGCGCGTAATGGGGTAAAGGCGCGTGCCGCTGCCGCCGGCAAGGATGATGCCTTTCATGAGTTTCTCCTAATAATATTGGAATGTGTGTAATTTTTTCAGACGGCCTTATTGGGCTTTCTGTGAAATTGTTTGCTTGCAAAGATTATTGATTGTCCCCTGAACCTCTCCGGTAAGAAGAAGAGGGGAGCTGGAAAACCTGTCTGAGAGCAGTCGGGTTTCGGCCTTGACTCCCTCTTGCCGAGGAGCGGGCAACAAACCTTAGGGTTTGTTGCTTGGAAAATTTAAACTTTCGCAAGAAGCCTGTGTTCCCTAAAGGCCGTCTGAAAACTATTTTCCAGTTCCCAGACGTTCCAGACGGTAGCTGCCGTTCAATACATTTTGCCACCAGGTTTTGTTGTTCAAATACCATTGCACCGTTTTGCGGATGCCGGATTCGAACGTTTCCTGCGGTTTCCAGCCCAGTTCCCTGCTGATTTTGGCGGCGTCGATGGCATAGCGCACGTCATGGCCGGGGCGGTCTTGCACGAAGGTAATCAAATCTTCGTAACGCGCCACACCGGCTGGTTTTTCGGGAACGAGTTCTTCCAGCAGGGCGCAGATGGTTTTAACCACCTCGATATTGGCCTTTTCATTGTGTCCGCCGATATTGTAGGTTTCGCCGACGACGCCTTCGGTAACAACCTGATACAGCGCGCGGGCGTGGTCTTCGACAAACAGCCAGTCGCGGATTTGCATTCCGTCGCCGTACACGGGCAGCGGTTTGCCGTCGAGCGCGTTCAAAATCATCAGCGGGATGAGTTTTTCGGGGAAGTGATAAGGACCGTAGTTGTTCGAACAGTTGGTTACGATGGTCGGCAGACCGTAGGTGCGCAGCCATGCACGCACGAGATGGTCGCTGGAAGCCTTGGAAGCGGAGTAGGGGCTGGACGGGGCGTAGGGCGTAGTTTCGGTAAACAAATCGTCCGTGCCGTGCAAATCGCCATAGACTTCGTCGGTGGAAATATGGTGAAAACGGAAAGTTTCGCGTTTTTCAGACGACATTTGCTGCCAATAGGCACGTGCAGCTTCCAGCAGGTTGAACGTGCCGACGATGTTGGTTTGGATAAACTCACCTGCGGAATCGATAGAGCGATCAACATGACTTTCCGCCGCCAAGTGCATGACGGCATCTGGCCGGTGTTGTGCAAACACGCGGTCAAGTTCGGTTCGATCACAAATGTCTACTTGTTCAAAAGCGTAGCGTGGGCTGTCGGCTACGTCGGTCAGTGATTCGAGATTGCCCGCGTAGGTCAGTTTGTCAAGGTTGACGACGGAATCTTGGGTATTTTTGATGATATGGCGGACGACTGCCGAGCCGATAAAGCCCGCGCCGCCGGTAACGAGGATTTTTTTCATGCTGGTATGGTATATAACCTAAAGAAATAAGCTTAGACGGAACTATACTATCAGATAGATAACGCGGCAAATAATAAGGAGGCCGTCTGAAAATGTTTTCAGACGGCCTTTCGGGTGTTTTTGCGTGTGCTGTCGGCTGAATGCGGTGCACGCCCGTATGGATATTGTCAGAAATAATTTTGAAAATCCGGTACGGCGCAGGCCTGCTAAAACAACAGCATTCCAACGCGGCGGATTCTTTCTTCGTCTCCCAATACGCCGGCACTTTGCAGCAACTTCAGATAGGCTTGGATGTAGGTGTATTTCGCCTCGGCCAGTTTTTGTTCGGCATCGGCTTTTTCCTGCTGCGCCTGAATTTCTTCCAGATTATTCCTGACGCCTACCTGACGCCCCAACAAAGTGGCTTCCAGTTTGGCTTGGTTGCTTTCCAACAGGCGCTGCTGGGCGAGTGTCTGGATTTTGCTGCTGCGGGTGGTTTGATAAGCCTGCCTTACTTCGAGTTGCACTTTCCTTTCGGTAGCGGTCAGCAAATCTTTGTTTTGCATTTCGCGGGCGACGGCTTCGCGGATTTGGCTGGAAATTTTACCTCCGGTGAACAGCGGTACCCTGAGCTGGACATTAAACATACCGCCTTTGCTGCGGTAAGTCAGGTCGGAGCTGCCTCCGTAATATTCTTGACGGTAGGTACTGTGGTCGTCTTGATAACCGCCGTTGACGGTGAGGGTGGGCAGGCGGCTGCCTTTGGCGGCTTTTACCGCTTGTGTGGCGTTTTCCAGCGTTTTGCGCTGCAACTGCCATTCGGGGTTGTGCTGTTCGGCCAAAGCCTGCCATTCCTGTTCTTGCGACTCTCCAAGAAAATCGGCTAGATTTTTATCGCTTTTCACCGGACTGATTTGGCTGGGGTCCAGTCCGGTCAGGTTGGCCAACGTATTTTCCGCCACCTGTAATTGGGCGAGCGTACTGATTTCCTTTGCCAGAGCGGCATCGTAGCCGGATTTGGCTTCGTTGGTATCCAAAATAGTGGCTGCACCTTGTTTGAACATTTCTTGGGCACGCTGAAGCTGTCGGGCATAAGCGCTTTTTTCTTCGGTTATTGCGGCGAGTTTGTCCTTGTTCAACAAAATGTCGAAGTAAGCTTTTGCTACATTTATCCTTAGTTCGTCTTCGCTACCGTATAGACGTGCATCTGCCATTTCCGCATTAATTTTACCCTGCTTATATTGGGCAAACAGGCTTCTGTCGAATAAGACCTGCGTCGCCTGTACATTCCAGCCGCGGCTTTGGGTGTTGGAGGAAAGAGAATAAGGCTGTTTTTGGTAAGTGGCGTTGGCATTGACTTGAGGCAGCAACTCGGCCCGTGCCTGATTCTTTTTTTCCGATTCTGCATCACGTTCATGTTTCGCAGCTGAAAAATCGGCGGAATAACCTAAAGCCGCCTGCCAGGCATCTAATAAGGTAAAACTATTGGCAATGGTAGGGAGGATGGAAAAGAGCGAAAAAAACAACGGCAGTTTTTTCAATTTCGGCATGGTGGATAATGATTATGAAATAATGATGAAAACTTAGAGTCCCCTTTTTCGGATTAGTTTAATTTTTTTGAAAATAACCCGAATAGAATAAATATCTTACTTAATCATACATATCTTAATTATTTATATAAAACTTTACTGATAATTATTTTTGTAATTTTAAACTTACATTCTCAGAGAATTTCCCGTTTGTCGTAGCTACCGTTATATTGGTGTTTATAGGAGGTAAGTATTTTATTTAAAAGGGTAAGTATACTGATATATGTTTTTGAAGTATAAAAATACTGATTTATTTTTTCGGAAAAATAACGGAATCAAACGAACAAAGTCGGTAATTTCTACTCACAAAAGTACAGAACCCATAAAGTAGGGTGATGAACCATCTTTAACCTAGAACTTGTGTATAGGAGCTTATGATGAAAACTTTGAATCAAAAAGAATTGGAACAGGTTGCCGGCGGCTATCGTTGGAGCGATTTCCGTAAAGACTGGAAAGATTTTTGGAAAGAAATGGGCAAAGGTTTTTCTAAAGCAGGCGACGACATCAGTGATGCTTGGAAAAAAGCACGGGATGCAGTCCATGACAATTAAACCAAAGTCGGTTTAATTGATGAAAATATTATTGTTGTGAAAACCTTGAGGATTTGATAGAGGCTGTGTGGCAGAAGGCGGATTGTGTGTCCGTGGCAACAGGCTTCTTCATATATTTATTGCGCAACGTAATATTTTTTTGGCGGCGGGCGAGAACGCTTGCCGCCTTATCTTTTTTATTTGGTGACGGCTTTCATTAAAAAGCCGACTTAAGTTACAGAAGGAGTTTAAGAACAATGAAAGAATTGAATATGCAAGAAATTGAGCGCGTGGGTGGTGGTTTTGGAGAAGGTGGATGTACGACTATTCCGTTACCTAGATTTTTTTGGCGTTGGTAACAGGGTTCTGTGAATCCAACGGATGTTTAGAGAAGCGATAGGGAGTTTTTTATGCAAACACCCAAACTGTCTGAGATGGAAAAAGTTACAGGTGGATTTTCCCTGTTTGAGATCAAAGCAGGGAAGTCAATCGTTGATGTCTGTTTCGAACCGTAATCGGATATCGTACCCTCTAGAAAAGGAGAGGTTCATCGTTTGGGTGGGCCTATTCCGATTCCGGTGGAAATATGTGAATGACAGCTAGGCCGTCTGAAAAATTCTATAGCGCAGGATAGACAGACGGTTCATATATCTGAATAATATTAAAGGAGTGAAAATGAAAGAATTGAACATTTCTGAGCAGCACTATATCTCTGGCGGCGGAGTGGTGTTTTTCCGCGATGCCGACGACGGCAGTGTAGTCGGCGAACCCGATAAACACGATTTGGCCGCAGGTAGGGTCAGGCTTTCCACACCGACCGGCGGCAGTAATGTTACAGCGCTGGCGTTCAAGCATGCCCGCTATTGACTCACGTTGTGGTTCAAAGGATGGGCGGGTTGTCAGGTAAGTCAAATGAGAAAATCATGAATAACAATGACGATGTTCAGGATAAGGCGATAAAAGATTGAAATGCGTGCTAGAAGAAATTATCATGGGAATAATGATTACTGTTGAGTTAAATAGCTTGTAATAGAGATAGATAGGTTTGTCGTAGTTTTAAGAGGAAAATCGTTATATATTGGTTGATGATTGAGGCCGTCTGAAATTTTTAGACGGCCTTTCTGTATTTTTAAATAATAACTATTTGAAATAATAATATAAATTTAAAATAGGGTGGGTAAAAATTAAATAAACTTTCAGAAAAATACAGTTTGCAAGTGGAACGAAAAATAGATCTGGTTGTCTGTTTAAACAAGTTCTCTAATTAAGGGGCTTGGTATTTTTAATTTCATTTTTATTTAGGAGCATTATTATGAAAGAACTGAAGGTTCAAGAGTTAGAGCGAGTTTCCGGTGGGTTGATCTTTTTAGCGCCACCTGTAGTTATAGCTGCGGCTGCGGCAGGTGTAGCTTTGGCTTATGGGAAGTACAAAGGCTATTTGTAAATTGCTAAAGTAATAATTTATATTTTACTTTTAGTAGCTAAGGTAGCCGTCTGAAATTTCAGATGGCCTGCCTTAATTTCTAGTAATAAAACGGATTGTTTATTCAAAAAGAGCTGAAAAATATCACCGTTAAAACACCAGCTGGTCTAAGCAGCTGTTTATAGTGTTTTCATCTTTCTGATTGTCTATTCTGGATTTACCCCAAAGACAGTCTGAAAAAAGCATTATTTTTTACGGTAACGGCATCGGCACTTTATGCGTTGTTTATCTGTTAGGTAGTCTTTTTTTGTCGAAAATACAGAAAAAATAACCTGTTTCACGGTTATTCTTCTATTTTATATCAAATATTTGTTCAAAAAATTGGAACTGTCTGCCGTATCCGCTGTCCCCTTTAAGGTAGTTCCTGTTTCTAAAAAATTCCCAATGGGTTGACGATGGCCGACAACAATAGTTTTTTCCGCCCGGAGATTTTCGAGGCGAAGAAGAATAAATGGACGGGGCATGTGGTGTTGTCCCGGCCGTTTTCTTTTGTGTTTTTGACCTGCTGCGCGGCGGCGGGAGCGTTTACTTTGATTATTTTTGCCTTTTTCGGCAGTTACACGCGCAAAACTACGGTGGAAGGGCAGCTTTTGCCTGTATCCGGTTTGGTGAGGGTATATGCGCCTGATACGGGTGTAGTAACCTCGAAAAAAGTGGCTGACGGTGATTATGTGCAACAGGGAGACGAGCTGCTTACGATTTCTATGCCGCGATATAGCGGTGGCGGCGATGTGCGGGCCAAGTTGGTTAAAGAGGCTGAGATGAAGAAAGACATGCTGTTGCAAGAAATCGAACGGCAGAAACAAGTTCAGCAGGGAGAAGAACGTACTTTAGCCGATACGGTGGCCAAATTGGAAAACCAACTGTCCGATATACGCAGTCAAATCCAGGGGCAGGAGAAACGGGTGCAACTGGCAAAGCAAATCATTGAGAAATATCGGCCGTTGCTCAAGCAGGGGTTTATTTCCGAGCAGCAGATGATAGGGTATGAAAACGAGCATTTGGACCAAGTGTCGCAACTGAATGCGTTGAAACGGGAACAAGCGGGTGTTTTGCGTGAATTGAATACGCAAAAGCAAACCTTGGAGAGCCTGCCGGCCAAGCAGGAAACGGAATTGAGCCAGCTTAACCGTACGGTATCTGAGATTACGCAGGAAGAATTGAATTTGGATTTACAGCAGGAACAAACGGTTCATGCCAGTAAGTCGGGCTATGTGAGTACTTCCAATGTGGAAGTAGGCCAGCAGGTTAGTCCCTCTCAACTATTGTTGAGCATTGTCCCGGGAAATACGGAGTTAGTGGCAAATTTGTATGTGCCTAGTCGGGCGGCGGGTTTCATTAACCCTAATGATAAGGTGGTATTGCGTTATCAGGCTTATCCCTATCAGAAATTCGGGCATGCGCAAGGGAAAATTATTTCTATTGCGAAAACCGCTCTAGGAAAACAGGAATTGGCCAGTTTGGGTGGAGCGTCTGCCGACAGTGAAAATCAAATGGTACAGGCCCAAGCTAACGAGCCGGTGTATTTGGTGAAGGTTAAGCTGGAAAAACAGACAATTAAGGTATATGGCAAAAATAAACCGCTGCAAATCGGTATGGTGGTGGAGGCGGATATTCTGCACGAACGTAAGAAACTTTATGAATGGGTGCTTGATCCGCTTTACAGTATCACGGGGAAACTAAAACAATGAATTATTTAGAACGTTTATCTTTTGGATTTAGCAAAAAACTGCCGATTGTCTTACAGACCGAAATTGCTGAATGCGGTTTGGCGTGTCTGACGTCAATTGCTGGTTATCACGGTTATCACAGTGATTTGCGCACGATGCGGCAGAAATATTCGCTTTCGCAAAAAGGTTTGACGTTGGCGGATATTGTGCGCTTTGCCAATGACTTGAATTTGACTTCGCGTGCTTTGCGTCTAGATTTGGATGATTTGCCTAATTTACGCACCCCCTGTATTTTGCATTGGGATTTAAATCATTTTGTGGTGCTGAAGGAAGTGCGGAAAGACGGCATCATGATCATGGATCCTGCCGTAGGTTTGCGTAAAATCAAGCAGGATGAAGTATCACAAAAGTTCACTGGTATCGCGTTGGAACTGTGGCCGAACACGCATTTCGAGGAAAAGGAAGAAAAGCAAAAAATCAAGATTCTTTCTTTACTTAAGGGTGTCACCGGTATCAAGCGTTCGTTGGTACAGGTATTGATATTAGCATTTGCACTGGAAATTTTCGGTTTGGTCAGTCCGTTTTTGATGCAATGGGTAATTGACCATGTAATCGTTACAGCCGATAGGAATCTATTGTTAACGCTGGTTTTGGGCTTCGGTCTTTTGAAAATCTTGGAACAACTTACCAGCTTATTGCAGGCGTGGGTGAATATGCATCTGACCACTACACTCAATGTGCAATGGAAAGCCAATATATTCAAAAGGTTGCTAGAACTCCCCGCCGATTATTTTACCAAGCGCCATTTGGGTGACGTGATTTCTCGATTCGGTTCGATTGACAATATCCAAGAAACTTTGACTTCCACGGCGTTTAAAACGGTTTTAAGCGGCATTATGGCGGTGTTTACGCTGATATTGATGTTTTATTACAGTTGGCTGCTATCGGTAGCAGTACTGATTGCTTTGGCACTGTATATCATCATCCGTATCGTGTCTTATTATCCGCTGCGTAACGCTACCGAAGAAAATATCGTACATGATGCCAAGCAGAATACCTATTTTATGGAAACGGTGCGCGGTATCCATACGGTAAAACTATTTGAAAAAAATGAGCAAAGACATAGTTCTTGGATGACTTTGTTTGTCGATACGATTAATACTAATCTGACCAAACAAAAGCTGACTAATATCTTTGACTTCGCGAATAAACTATTGTTTGGTATTGAAGGAATCCTGATTGTATATCTGGGGGCAGATAAAATTTTGGATGGCGGTTTTACCGTAGGTGCGTTGACGGCTTTTTGGGCTTATAAAAACCAGTTTGAAACCCGAGTGGGTGAATTGGTCGACCAATATATCAAGATTCGTATGTTGAGTCTTCATGCCGAACGTTTGGCCGATATTGTACTCACAGAAACCGAAGCGGAGAAAATCGAAGAAATTTATATTCCGGAAATCGAAGGTGATATTGACATTGTTATTGACGACGTGTCATTCCGTTATTCCGATGCCGAACCATATATTTTGCAAAATATTAATTTGCATATTAAACAGGGCGAATCTTTAGCATTTACCGGTAGTTCAGGTTGCGGCAAATCGACATTAATGAACATTTTAATCGGCAACCTTACCCCTGAGTCGGGGAAAGTGTTGGTGAACGGGCACGATATTCATAAACTCTCGCCGCGCTTTATCCGCGGGTTAAGCGGCACGGTAACGCAGGATGATGTATTGTTTGCCGGATCTATCAGTGAAAATATATGTTTTTTCGATGAAACACCCAATCAGCAGAAAATTATGCAATGTGCGGCGATGGCGATGATACATGAAGACATTATGCAGATGGCTATGGGTTATGAAACTTTAATCGGTGATATGGGTAATGCCTTGTCCGGTGGACAGAAGCAGCGAATTATTCTGGCGCGAGCCCTTTACCGCGAACCGAAAATCTTGTTCCTTGACGAAGCGACAAGTCATTTGGATATGGAAAACGAGCGTGCGATTAATGAAAACCTGAAATTTCTCAACATTACCAAAATTATGGTGGCGCATCGTAAGGAAACCATAGAATCTGCTGATAGGGTAATTGATATGGAGACGCTTAATCGGAAGGGATGAGGTAGCTAGCCGGATTGCGCCTTTTCCTCTATGTATCAGGTGTATGGTTAAGCAAGTGATTAAATTTAATTGAAATATTATTGTATCCGTGTAAAATAGTAACTTTAATTATAAATAGTTGGTTACTATGCAGGAAAATCAAATTGGCTTCTCACTTGCGGAACTATTGTTCACTATCGTGATAACGGTTATTTTGGTAACAGTAACGTTTGTCAGTTACCAGTCCTATATAAAAAGTGCCCGCTTGAGGGAAGCGCAGACGATGTTATTGTCTAATGCTAGGTTTATGGAACGGTTTTATCACCAACATAGCAGTTTTAAGAAGACTTCCACCACATGGCCCGACTTGCCGGATGGCGGGAATGAGATCTTTTGTATTCGTCCGCATGGGGATGCTCGGGGAGCGTTGAATGACAAGTTTACCCTTAAGGCGGTTGCTTATGATAAAGATAAGGAGCCGCGCATCCTGAAAATTAATGAGTCATTGATAACAGTTATTTGCGAAGGTTCAACCAGTATCTGTGAAGAAGGCAAAAACTATTTTTCCGGTAGCGATAAGAAATGCACAGTGTTCCAACCTTAGTTGTTAAGGAGGCCGTCTGAAAATTGATTTCAGACGGCCTCCTTGGTTTTTCGAATTGTAAAACTTTAGGTCAGTGCGTTGTAATACTCATAGGCCTTGTCCATGTCTTCAAATGTGTGCATATGACCGTTTTCCAGGACCATGGCGTTGTCACAATATTGCTTCATAGCACTATGACTGTGAGAAACTAAAATAATCGAACGCTCTTTGCGTTTCTCAAACAGTTCGTATCTGCATTTTTCGGCGAAACGCGAATCGCCTACGGCAATGACCTCGTCAATCAAATAGCAGTCAAATTCCACCGCCAGCGACAGAGCGAAAGCTAGACGTGCTTTCATACCTGAAGAGTAACGTTTGACCGGTTCGTATAGATATTGACCCAATTCGGAGAATTCTTCGGTAAAGTTTTTCACATAATCGGTATCGACATTATAAATACGGCAGATAAAACGCAGATTATCCATTCCGGTCAGGCTGCCTTGGAATGCGCCGGAAAAAGCCAAGGGCCAAGAGATACTCATCGTACGTTTGATTTCACCTTCGGAAGGCGGCTCTACACCGCTGATAAGACGGATCAGTGTAGATTTGCCTGCACCGTTCCGCCCTAAAATACCGATTTTTTCGCCTTTTTGCAGAGTGAAATTAATATCGTGCAATACCGTTCTCCAGCCTTGGCGCGTCAGATATCGTTTGGACACATGTTCAACAGAAATCATTGCGGTTCGACCCCCTTGCTGAACTTGGTAACCATAGCCAATCCCAGTAGCAGCAAAACTAAATTGCACAACAAAATAAACCACGGATTTCCGTATGTTGTTACACTGTTGCCGAAATAGCCTGCACGGAACATTTCTGTACCGTGGACCATAGGGAGCATCAACACATAATGCTGTAACTGCTGTGGCAGATTATGAACAAAGAAAAATACGCCTGATAACGGCATCATGACAAAACTGATTGTGCCCCATACTTTGCCGAAAGGCTCAAAATGAAATGCAACCGAGCAAATAATCAGACCTAATCCTATAGCAAACATTGCCATCAACAACCAAGCCAACAGCATATAAAAAATATCAGCCGGCATCTCAATCCAGCGAACGGCAATCAAAACGCTCATAGTGGCAATCTGAGCAATGGTCGCTCCCGCGATTTCCAATAGCATACGCGCAAAAATCGTATCCAATACACGGACATTCCGGTGGTAAAGTAGACTCATATTGGCCGAGATGGATCCGATAGCACGGTTGGACGCGTTACGCCACATCATCATCATCGGATAACCCGTAATGGTAAAGGCAACGATATTTAAAGTGGATATGTTGTTGACCTTAAAAAATTTCCACATCAACACCATTATCAACGTCATTAATAGGGGTTCGACAAACAGCCATAAGAAGCCGATGTTGTTACGCCCGTAACGGGTAATGATTTCTCTCATCAGAAGAGCGCCGATAACCCGTTTTTGGATGATCAGCGACTCCCAAAACGATGTTTTATGCAGCTCTTTCATCAGTTTTTGTGCTCACGTATGCTTGCGGACAACAGACTGGCGATACCGTAAACGATTAAGCCGATGATGAATGTTGCCACAATGTTGTAAATACGTTTGGGTTCGTGCGCCAAATCTGGTTTGTTCGGTTGGGAAATCACTTCAAGATATAGCTGTTGACGGTCTGCCTCCGCTTTCGCACTCTCCAAAGAAGTCATGGCCGCAGCCAGTTGCTTTTCTGCCAGCTCGTTTTCCAAATAAACCCTTTGGTATTCGGCAGCCTGATTGGATAAAGAACTTTCGCTGCCACCTGAAATTGCTTTCATTTGTTGGGTAATCTCCCTACGCAAGCTCTTTTCGCGGGCAATCAAACCGGGGATTTGAGGGTTTTCCGGTGTTACCGCCTTGACCTGATCCAACTGGGTTTGAATTACAATCAACTCATCTTGCAGTTTCGAGACCAAGTTCATCTGTACGTCGGATTGTGCTTTCAGGTCGAAAATACCGTTGGAAATACGGAATTTGGTTAATTCGGCCGAAGCCTCTTTTACCTGTTCTTCAGCAGATGCCACCACTTCCTCTGCGTAACGGATGGTGTCTTTTCGCGCCCGTTCGTTCAATTGGTTGATTAACACCTCACCTTGTTTTAAAAGCGCATTATTGATTTTTTGCGATTCTCCCGCATCAAACGAAGTAACGTTCAAATTGGAAATACCCGATATGGAGTCAAAGTGAATGGCCACCTTATCCTTATAGTATTGATAAAACGCTTCATCTTCGCCTTGAAAACCGAAGCCGTTAAAACGGCTGAAAATATCCCCCTTAGTCTCATAGAATTTGCGTACGGGCATTTTTTTCGACAAGGCCTCCAAAGCCGAACGCGACTGCATGTATTCTTGTACGGTATAAATATCGTCTTGTGAACGCGAGAAACCGGAACCTTGCAAAATCGCTCCCAAACCGTTTAGGGAAGACTGGCTTTTCGGAGAGCGTACGACAAAACTGGATTGGGACGTGAATTGATCAGAAGCGAATAATCCGAAATATACCGTTGAACAAACAGTCGGGATAATGACTGTTATCCACAATAAGGGGCTGATTTTTCGTAATATATTCTTTTTGCCGTTCGGTAACGGATTGGAGAGGGCCGGTTCCGTTTTTATCTCAGATTCGGCAACAGGGAACTGCTCAGACATAACCAAAACTCCCGCAGTTAAAATTAATTAGTAAGATTATTGATGCTGTTCGCACTGTTAACTACAGGTGAGAACACAAAAGACAAGAATTTTTGTACTTCAGACAAAGGTGCGTTCGAAACATATACCACATCTTTATTTTTGATTGGAAAGCGCTGCATCCAGAATAAAGAATGGGCATCCGATAAATTTAAACGGTACACCACGGGGATTTCTGCTTCGCTGCCATAACCTTGGGCTGTCCATTTCCCTTGTTTTTCAGACGGCAGCTCGGCCACTGGTGTATAGCGGAATACAAATACACCGCGCGCATCCGCTCGATAATCCTGTAATCCTCCCATACGACCGACCGCTTCCGCCAACGATAAACCTTTCACGGAAAAACCAATCTGTTGGGTTCGGCCGACCGCACCCATCGAAGTAAAGCTGTTCGGATTAGTAATCATCGTTACAATATCGCCGCGACGTAATAAAATATTTTGGCGCGGATGAGAAACCAAGTCTTCGAGTGCTACCGTTTTTACTTGATTTCCGCGGGTAAGCTGTACATTTGTATCTTGCACATTGGCCGTAGAGCCACCCACTGCAGCCACAGCATCGAGTACGCGTTCTCCTGCAGTCGTCAACGGCATACGCACGCTGTTTCCCGCACGGATAACCGATACCGTCGCCGCATTGTTCTGTACCAGCCGCACTATGACTTGAGGCTGGTTTGCCATTTTTTTCAGACGGCCTCTAATCATATTCTGAACTTGAACAGGTGTTTTTCCGGCTACAGAAATATCGCCTATAAAAGGAACGGAAATCATACCTGCCGAGGTAACCATTTGATCAGGCAACTTCGTTTGTTGCGCATTACCGGATCCGACAGACGATAAGGCCCCGCCAAACAATACGGCTGGCGGAGCTTCCCAAACCGTAATGTCCAGCATGTCGCCGACATTAATCGCTCCCACAGAGGCATAGCCGTCTCCAAGTTGGGCAAACGACTGATTGGTTTGTGCCTGATACAAAGATTTAGATACCGCATCGTCAACTTCGATCAACTCTACTGCGGGAACCTGAGCATTTGAGTTTTGTTGGTTAAGCGCAACAATTTTTCTTGCGCTGGGTCCTGCTGAAGGAATGGAACTGCAAGCAGTTAGCAAGCTGTAAGCCAAGAGAAACAGGCTGTTTTTGAAGAAATATTCTTTGGGGGCCATTGTTTATACCTGTATATTTCTGTAAATTCGCTATTGGAATTTGTTATTATAGCAATACAAGCAGCAAAAATGTAATTTATAGTTAAAAATTACAAATGCATTTAAAATGTATAAAATATGAAGAAAATCAAAACGTTTATAAGAAATTCTAGGATTTTTGCTAGGGATTATTTCAGATATCCTATTCATCAATAGCAAACAACTCATCAAAGAGTCTGATGAGCGTGTGTTGATAGAACACCCCCATCAACGTGATTGCTATTGAGATTGGGCCGGATGTTCGTAATGCTCCGTCAATGTCATTTTTATTTGGGTGGGCAATACCTATTCGCAGTGCCAAGAAAAATATCAAACCTATCTTTCTGCAAAATAGAACAAGTATGCGCGAAAGGGGTGTAACCCCTACACTCAAAGCTTCTTTAAACAGCATTAAGTTGTTAAGCCGTTACAGTAACATTTCTAGAGATAGGCTGTTGGTATATACCTATATACCGTTGTACAAAATGGCTTTTCAAATAGCTAGAACCTATACGGGAAAAAAATTTACCAAATTTCCCCCTGATAAATTCCGTACCGATGCGGGATGGTATTTGGAGGGCAAATTTGTTCCTTCATGGGAAATTGGATGTGGCTCAAATTCCCGAAATGCATAATTTCTTGCAAAAAAAAACACGGAGTTCGCGCCACATTCTATCTATACAAATAACTTTAACAACAAGCAGCGATTACCGGATTATTGCCCATAACCGACAATAACTTAAAAATATTACTCACTTTAATTTAATAGGTTTGAATTATCAAAATTATGAACAGGAAATTTAGAAAACTTCTTCGAGATCCTAAATTATTTTTTAGGGATATGTATAACAAAAGAAGTGTACAGATCAAAAAATATTTACCGGTAAAATACAACGGTACGCAACAATATACAGTTGTTTCTGCTGTGTATAATGTTGAAAAATATCTAAATGACTACTTCTCTAGCCTGACGAAGCAAAGTCTGAATTTCAAAAAACATATCCAACTGATTTTGGTGGATGACGGTTCGACCGACCGTTCGGCAGAAATTATCAAACAATGGCAGGCTAAATTTCCAAAAAATATTCATTATTTTTACAAAGAAAACGGCGGTCAGGCTTCGGCACGCAATCTGGGATTGCAACATACGCAAACTGAATGGGTAGTATTTACAGACCCTGACGATTACCTCCACCCCGATTACTTCAAATCAGTGGATACCCAAATTAGTCACCATCCGTCGGCAGTAACGGTAGCTACTAATATAAAATTTTTCTTTGAAAATCAGAATATTGTTAAAGATAGTCATCCTTTAAAATTCCGCTTCAACAAAACTCAGGTTGTTGATGTTGCTAAGCTCGACAAATTCATTAATATGTCAGCCGCTTCAACCTTTTTCAAAGTCAGTCATATTAAAAAACAGGGCTTGGCGTTTAACCACAATGTTAAACCAAATTTTGAAGACGGCAAATTTATTGCCGACTATCTATTAGGTTTGCAGGACGCAAAAGCAGTGTTTGATAAAGATGCCGTCTATTTCTACCGCAAACGCGAAAGCGGTACATCTACTTTAGATACTTCTTGGCAGAAAGTGGAAAAGTTTTCTAATGTTTTTGAGTATGGCTTTTTGCCTATGCTCCAAAACTATAAAAACCGCTTGGGAAGCGTACCATCTTCAATTCAAAAAACTGCATTGTACGATATGGCATGGTATATCCAACAATTACTCAATAGACCTGAGCGTCTAGAATTGTTGAATGCTGAACAAAAAGCACACTTTTATGCCTTAATGAAGCAGGTTTTTAATTATATTGATGAAAAAAACATCATGGAGTTTGGCTTGGCAGGTATATGGCTGTTCCATAAGGTTGGTATGCTCGGTATGTTCAAACAGAGCGAGCCACCATTCCAAATTGCCTATATTGAAAACATCGACCATGAACGCAAACAGTTTCTTGTCAGCTATTTCACTCATTTCGATCTGCCCTATTCCGTGCAGGCTAATGGGGATGACATTATTCCCGCTTACGCAAAAAGTGTCATTAACAATTTGAACGAGCAATTATTCGTTTACGAAAAACGCCTTTGGATTCCCTACGGCGGAGTTGCTGAGAATACCAAAATCAATATCCTGCTCAACCAAAAACCGATGCGAATTTCAATTAAAGGCAAAACCTTTATGCACGGCATCACTTTGAACGAGCTGACAGGCTTATTCATGCCGTCTGAAAAATATTTTTCGGACGGTAGCTGGCTATTAATGGATAGAGAAACCAAAGCAGATGACAACGCCGAGCATTTCTACCGTTATATGATGCAGCACCACCCTGAACAGACCTGCTATTTCGTGTTGAACAAAACCGCGCCAGACTGGGATCGCCTTAAACAGGAAGGTTTCAAGCTGGTAGAATTCGGCGGCAGTGAATACGAGCACCACTTGCGTAAAGCCGAAAAAATCATTTCCAGCCACTTGGAAAAACATATCAATAATTATTTCGGCGATTTATACGAACACAGCAAAAAATTTGTTTTCCTCCAACATGGAGTGACCCAAAACGATCTTTCCGCATGGTTCAATACTAAGACCAATCTGCATTGTTTTATTGCCACTGCTACTCCTGAATATCAAACAATCATAGCTAATCCTAGCCGTTATAAACTAACAGAAAAAGAAGTAGTGTTAGCAGGCTTTCCGCGTTATGACAATTTGGTATCAAAGAATATTGCTCAAAGTAAACAAATTCTGATTATGCCTACTTGGCGGAACAATATTGTAGGACAAAATATTGGTAGCGGTAGCAATACACGCGCTATAAATACCGATTTTATGAAAACTTCCTATGCACAGCATTGGTTTAATTTTTTACACTCTAAAAATTTGAAACAATTGGCAGAAAAGTTTAATTATGAAATAACATTTGCTCCACACCCAAACATTGAGCCTTATTTAGATTTATTTGATATTCCTGATTACATTCAGGTTTGGAAAGGAGCAAGTGCTACAGAAAGTATACAAAACTTATTTAGTCAATCATCAATTTTGATTACTGATTATTCCTCTGTAGCCTTTGATATGGCCTATCTGAATAAATCTATTATCTATTATCAATTCGACCAAGAAGAGTTTTTCTCTGGTGCCCATACACTTCAACGAGGGTGGTTTGACTATGAAAATTCTGGATTTGGGCCAGTTACACTGACTGAACAAGAAACATTTGATGAACTAGAAAATATTCTAAAAACGGGTTTAAAACCGGAATATCTTGAACGTATTCATGCCACCTTCCCATTCCAAAAAGGCGGTAACTGCGAACGCGTGTATCAGGCTATTATGGCACTTGACCAGCCTGAAACTGCCGATAGCCTGCCTATTCTTCAGGATATGATTACCCAAGCCGAAAACCATCATGCATGGAGCTTGGCTGTAAGCCGTATTCAGGCACTGCTTGATACAGGCCGTCTGAATGCGGAAGAAAGCGCTGATTATCGCCAGCGTTATCTGAATGCCTTATTTGCAAACAAACAGTTTGACGTATTGCAAAATCTGTTACCTGACTATCCCGATATTGCGGATTACTGGCAGGCAAAAATGGATTTGTGTATCGGCAATGCCGTGAAAGGTGCAGAATTTTTTGCTGTACACGACCAAATTGGTACGCAAGAAGATATTTTAGCCGCATTGCTTGCAGCCACATTCAATCAAGAACAAACACTATCTGAAAAACTGTTTGCCCGAATCGGTACAAACCTACCCGATTCATACAAACCTTTGCTGACCGTAGCACAAAAGCTGCTGGAGCAGAATTATTTTACGGCACTGGCTTTACTAAGAACTTATATTGATAGTTTGGATAATCATGAAAAAAGCCGTCTGAAACCTGAACTGTTGGCTTCCTACCTCTGTATGAAACTTGGCAATCTGCAAGGTGCGCATCAGTATTTGGTTGCTTTTGAAAAACACACGCAAAACGACCCAAGTTGCCGTATTGCGATTGCAAGACTTGCAAAATTACGCGGTGATTCTGAAAAACTGTTTACCCAGCTCAACCGCGCTTTTGAAGAAAATCTGCTATTAATTCCTGAGGATTTAACGGTTAATTATCTAAAAAAAATGTACGATACCGGCAATACTGACGGCGAAGCGTATCTATTGGCTCAACTACGCCAAAAATACCCTGAAAATCAGTCGCTAGCCTTGTATGAAGCAGAGAAACTTTCCAAAAACCAAGATTGGGAGTCCGTAGCCAAAATATTGGCTGATTTCGCGCAAGCCTCACCTGAAGCTATGTATCTTTATATAACTGCTTTGTGCCGTCTGAAAAACCGTAAGGTAGCACAGCGTTATTTTGACGGACTGGCTCTGCAAAACACGACAGCCTACTGGAAGCTGGCAGCGGAAGTGGCTGAAGCTAAAGAAGACAAGACTTTACAGGCTGAATGTCTGCAAAAACAGTTGGCTTGTTTAGAGTAAATTCTGTTTTATTTAAAGTTAAAGAAGGCCGTCTGAAAACATAAGTTTTCAGACGGCCTTTTTACGTTGAAATTCTTCAGTCGTTTTGACTTCCATTGTATTCCCCGAATATTACAAATATGACTTAAATGTTTAAAAAATAGACAGTAAATTTGAATTTACTGTCTATTTTACCTTGCATTTAGTTGAGATTAATGTCCGAATCAGTAATGTGGATGCCCAACAGCAAATTATTGATGATGGTATTGGACAAGAATACAGTATTTCCTGAAAAATCAATGTGTTTTTGAATTTTTTCAAAGTCAAATTCGCACAATGTAATCGTAGGCAATGCTTTTTTCAGCTCTTTAATGTCAGGATAAAATTCCGACACTTTAGCTGATGAAATAACTACTTGATTTTCTAGGTTATGATCAATTTCATTCGGTAGCTTTTTGAAAATTTCCCCAATCGGCGTACGAATAGAGTATAGGTACAATGGATCTTTACCGCCATAATATTTATGATTACCTAAAAATGGGTCAATCGCAAAGGTTTTGTATCCGCCTATTAAGCCGTGATATACCGCACCCGTACCGCCTGATGATGCACCGCAAATGACTACGTTTCCCTTATCTACGCTGTAAATATTCATCAAGCTCTTGATGAAATTCTGGATATTAGCTTCGATGTTTTCATCAAATTTTGTGTTTAAGCCATGACTACCGAACGCATCTGACACATCAGCCATACGGATAATGTAGGTGTTTGGCATAATGCTGTTGCTTATAAATGGAAACGGGTGGCTGTAATAACGATCAACCATGTTTTCATTACTCTTATTGGTATAAGAGAACAACACCAACAGGTTTTTCTTGTTGGTATTCAACACTTTTGGCGCTTCAACGGTATAAATTACATTTTCTAGCTCATGGAAAGAGTCTGGAAAATAAGCTAAGAGATCTTTATAGCTATGCTTGTTTACGCGACGGAACACACTCACGCCCATTTTGTGTTCAACAGCCAAAAAACCTTTGCTGTTTAACTCGTAAACATAATCATTTAAACCATGATTCCGAGCATAGCTCAGGAAAAACTCATTACTATTGCCTTGAATGCCAATGTATTCGACTTCTGGTTTATCCAAGTACTCGGCCAGATTGATGCCGCTGTCTCTTTCTACATTAAGGATGTGGCAAAGTTTGCTGCCAAAATAAATGGAAGTAACTTCCAAAATTTCACTGAATTTAGCCTCAATTTTTGCCCAATCGGCCTCAGCAAATTTGAAAGACAATACAGTATTTGCCTGATTAACCGATTGCGGGTAGCTTCCATAGATTTCTGAAATATATTTCAGGAATTTTGGGAAGCTGGAAATTTTAGAAACCTTACTCTTATTACGTTCGATAAAGTTAAAGGTTTGACCTAATACTGTATAACTGATGCTGACGAAATAGTCGTTGAGTAGAAAATCAAACACAATGCTTTGATCGTTATAAATCCAAGCAGAGACTTTTCTAGAATCAATTTTGGCTTTTTGTAAGATATTTTTCTGAATTTGATATAAATCCATTTTTATAAACCCTGCTGATATTTTTCCAACAATGCTTTTTTGTCGGTTTTGTGGTTGGTGCTGACCGGAATTTCATCAATCTTGATAAATTCAGACGGCATCATATAAGACGGCAGATTTTTTGCTAAAGCTTCCTTGATAATCGTGGATTCGGTTGCTTCTTTTGAGGTGTAAAAACATACCAATCGTAATACTGTGCCGGTATCGCGTTTTAATGCGATGACTGCTGCATTTTCAAATCCAAATTGTTTTAAATCTAAAATTTTTTCTTCTATTTCAGATAATTCAATCCGGTAGCCGTTTAATTTAATCTGTTCGTCCCTGCGTCCCAATACATAAAATACATTGTCTTTTACAAAGCCATAATCGCCTGTTTTGTATGTTCTGGTTTCATCGTCATGAATAATAAGGCGTTTGGTATTTTCGACTTCATTATTCAAATAACCGCGCATAACATGGATACCGCTAATCCAAATTTCCTCATCGACAATGTTCAAATCTGAATTTAAGACGGCATAGCCGACCGGCAATTCTTCTTCAGTCTCCAGCATTTCCCGGGTAATATCGATGTAAGTAGTTGCCACTGTTGCTTCAGTAGGGCCGTAGGTATTAATAATTCTTGCCTGAGGGAATTTTTGGAAAATCATTTTGACAACCGGTTTTCCTAATTTTTCTCCACAAAAAAGAAATTCTTTCAAACTTGGAATATTTTGCTGATTCAATTTGGGATTGAGCAATTGCTGCATGGCAAACGATGGGGTTGAAACCCATGTCGAAATCTGTTGCGTTGCTAAGAAATCCGTCCAAGTGCTTGAATTGGCGATGTCTTCACGGCTGTTTAATACTATGCATCCACCGTAAGCAAGATTACCAAATACTTCATACATAGATAAATCGAATGCAAACGGCGCTTGATTCATAAAGATGTTGGGTTTTGCCAAATTAAGTTGCATTGTCATCCATTTCATTAGGTTGAATACTGCTTCCCTGCCGATTTGGACACCTTTAGGCTGCCCGGTAGTGCCTGAAGTAAACATGATGTAGGCCAGATCTCGTTCGCTCAGTTCATGCTCTTCGTCGTTTTTCTTCTCGAACGAATCATTTTCCGCACGGTAAACGTATTGTGCCTTGGATAAATTACAGATATGTTCCAAGCGCTTTTCAGGATAGATACTGTCTACCGGAATAAAAGGAATTTTATTTAACAAGCAGGCGTATATAGCTATAACAAAATTTATTTGTTTATGGCCGTGCACAATTAAAGGGATATTTTTGTTGATGTTGGCAATTTTTTTATATTTGTTAAGAAACTCATCCATCCGTTTGAGTAGTTGCTCCCATGAGCAATTTTCTTGGGAGTTGGCAATGGCGATACCTGATGTGTTGTTGAACAGATATGCTAAATAATCTTCCAAGGAAGAAAAATCTGTTATGCTTTTCATATTTTTCTTATCCTTTGTAGTTTCGCTCTACAAATTCAATGATGTTGGATGTATTTGCAAATATATTCACTACTTGTTCGAACGGAATTTCAACATTGAATTTTTCTTGGATGGACAGCATCAAATCCATTGCACTGATCGAATCAATTAAACCCGATGCAAGTAGTTCTTCATGTTCGGATACTTGCTTTTGGGCGGCTTTTGAGACAAGGGTTAAAATTTCGTTGGTGATGGACATCGTCGTTCCTTTTGTTAAAAAGTTGTGATTTTAGGTAAGGATTTCGAATTATACTATAATGTATTGTAATTAGTGAAATTATCTAAATTTTAATTTTAAATTTTTTGAATTTTATTAAATGTGGAAGCGTAAAAAATGACCATATTCGTTACCGGCGGTACCGGCTTTATCGGTTCGCACACCGTTATCTCCTTACTCCAATCGGGATTTGATGTTGTAATTTTGGATAATTTATGTAATTCATCCGCAAAAATTCTGCCCCGCTTACAGCAGATTTCGGGTAAATCTGTGCCGTTTTACGAAGGCGATATTCGTGATCGTGAGGTTTTGCAGCGGATTTTTGCGGAGCATGATATTGATTCGGTGATTCATTTTGCCGGTCTGAAAGCTGTAGGCGAGAGTGTGGCCGAGCCGATGAAGTATTACGATAACAATGTGTCGGGTAGTTTGGTGTTGGCTGAAGAAATGGCGCGGGCGGGTGTGTTCAACATCGTGTTCAGTTCGTCGGCCACGGTGTACGGCGATCCGGGTAAAGTCCCTTACGCAGAAGACATGAAACCGGGAGATACCACCAATCCTTACGGTACATCCAAGGCTATGGTAGAGCGGATTTTGACCGACATTCAGAAAGCCGACCCTCGCTGGAGCGTGATTTTATTGCGTTATTTCAACCCCATCGGTGCGCATCAAAGCGGCTTAATCGGCGAGCACCCCAACGGGATTCCGAATAACCTGCTGCCATATATCTGCCAAGTGGCCGGCGGGAAATTACCGTATCTTTCCGTATTCGGTGATGATTATCCGACTCCTGACGGCACCGGTATGCGTGACTATATTCATGTGATGGATTTGGCGGAAGGCCATGTTGCCGCAATGAAGGCCAAAAGCCATGTTTCCGGCGTACACCTGCTGAATTTGGGTTCGGGGCGGGCGTATTCGGTGTTGGAGATTGTCCGTGCATTTGAAGCCGCCTCAGGCTTAACCATTCCTTATCAAATCAAACCGCGCCGCGAAGGCGACTTGGCCTGCGTGTATGCCGATCCGACTTATACCAAACAGCAAACCGGCTGGGAAACCAAACGTGATTTGCCTCAAATGATGGAAGACTCCTGGCGTTGGGTAAGCCGGAATCCGGACGGATACGGCGATTGATTGCAAGATAAGATGAGGCCGTCTGAGAATGTATTTTCAGACGGCCTCATTACTTATTGTGCGCAAATATCTGGAATTATCCTGCCTTTCCATCGGCCCGCGGTTTGATCAGCCACGGGATGTAGCGCCAAGCATATAGCAACAGCGAAGCGGCGAACAGCGCGGCGGAACAGCGGATGCCGTGTGTGTATGCCGTGCCTGAAACAAAAGTGGCGAGTATGCGGATGAGGGTGGCGGCAATCATCAGCCAGAAGGCAAGGGGGATGGGTTTTGGGGCGGGGTAGATAGGGTGTCCGGTATGGCCCAGTGCGGTGCGTGCCATCATGCCGAGAGTGAGTACGCCGATGCCGCCCACGCCGATGAGGTGTACACCTAAATTAAGCAGTTGCAGCTTGAAATGGCTGAGGCCGATGGCGGTGAGGCCGAGTGCGGTAAAGAAATAACCCGCAAACAGAATCCACAGCATGGGTTCTTTCAAGACGGCGTTGTTCCACCAGCGGCAGACCTGTATGAGGTTGATGATGCCGGCGGCGAATGTGAAGAGGGCAGCCAACGGCAGCAGGAACTGGTGTGCGGTCAGCATGGCGGCAATCATGGGCAGAACCAAGGCGGAGAGTGCCAGCCATTGAGGGCTGGGCACTTGCGGGATGTTCAGACGTTTGGAGGTGAAGAACGAAATGATGCGGGTTCCGATGAGGCCGATAAAGGCGGCAACCATAATCAGACCGGCGACGAGTCCGTTGAGGAGCGCCATACCGTCAAGCGGGTTGAGATGGCGGTGGAATGCGACATGTGTTCCGCCCAATACGAAGATGGCGAACACGGCGATATAGTTGCGTTTGTTTCGGCTGCGATATACGGGGATGGCCATGCAGATTGCGCCATACCAAAAAAAGACGGTACCGGCGATACCGCTGGCAACAGCTCCCCAGCCGGGAATGAATGCGGCAATACGGGCGGCCAGCCAAAACGCGGTCAGTCCGGCCAATGCGCCGCCGCGGGTGGGGGGCTGTCCGGTCCATGTGGCGACCGCGGTCAGCAAGAAAGCGATAACGACCAAACCGGCATAGCCCCAAATCATTTCATGGGCGTGCCAATAGAAACCGGACAGTTCGGGCGTGCCTTGATAGCCGAAGCCCCAAAGCAGAATGGACAATGCGCCGTACAGCGCCGCCAGCGAATAAAACGGGCGGAAAGCCATTGCCCAAATCGGATGTTTGAACAGGGTGCTCATGGTGGTTCCTTGTGTTTTTTATTGTGGGAGGTAGTTTTTATAGGTGAGGCCGTCTGAAAAGGTGCCGGCCATGTTTTTCAGACGGCCTCATCGGTTTATAAAACGGGAAGGTAAGGTTTTATTCCGGTGTGTCCAAATAAGCTTCGACGGCAGGGAACAGTTCGCGTTCTTCAAAACGGGCATGATCGCGCAAGGTGGTGGCAAAATCTTTGTTCCACGTTTCGCTGGCATGTTCGGGCGCGGCAATCATGGCGCGCAGTTTGGCATGATCCGTTTCAAAACGTTCGCGCAACGCGTTGTCGATTCGCGGCCAGTACGGTGCGAACAAAGTTTCTTCTTCAAGGAAATGTTCCAATAGCTCGGGAAAGTGCGGTTCCAATTCGGCTCGGTGGCTTTCTGCGGGAGTGCGCAGAAGACGCACGCAGAGAGACAGCGAACGGTGGTGGTCGCGCGAAAGCTCGATGAGTGCGGGGTGGCGTTTCAGCGGTTTCATAGGTTTATTGACGGTATGCCGGATTGGAACGGTAAAGTATCATTTTAATGATGGGCTGGATTAATGTTTAAGTTTCATATATTATGAAACTTAAACATATATAAAGTCAAACACATACAGCCGTTGCCGAAAGCGGCTGTATGTGTTTGGGAATGAACCCGCAGGCCAGAAGAATACCATGTATTTAACCCAACATACGGATTACGGTTTACGCGTATTGATTTATACGGCGATAAATGATGATGCGTTGGTCAATATCAGTACGATTGCCGAGACTTATAATATTTCCAAGAGCCACTTGATGAAGGTCGTTACCGCGCTGGTAAAAGGCGGATTCCTGACCAGCGTCAGGGGGAAGGGGGGCGGTTTGAAACTTGCGGAACCGCCGGAGAAAATCAATATCGGTTCGGTGGTGCGCCATTTGGAACCGATGCAGTTGGTCGAATGTATGGGGCGGGACAACAACTGTCTGATTACGCCTTCATGCAGGCTGGCGGATATTTTGAGCGGGGGGATTAAGGCGTTTCTGAATTATCTGGACGGTTTCACCCTGTCGGATTTGCTGAATAAACCTACTTACGATTTACTCTACATGCCGAAAGTCGATATTTCGGTCGAACGGACGAACTGAGCGCGGGACTTCTGTAAATCAAGCGATACGGCCTAAAATTTTTAAAAAAATTTCTTTGGAATGCAACGTATTGTATATCAGTCGGGAACTTACGTCTGTTTCGGGCTTCATACTTCACTTAAAAGAATGCACAATGCGGTTTGAATAATCCGTTTCGTTTTCAGACGGCCTTTCTCTGCTGAAAACCATATTGGGGACCTTATCGAACAAACCGTTTGCTTATGGCTTGAAGGTGCGATTTTTTTGAAGATTATCAATGATGTAACTGATTATATTCAAAATCCTCCGTTTGTAGAAATAAGTTGCAAACAGAAATAATTGCTATTACTATGCTGGCACTATGAATAAAGAACGAATTTTAAACCCCACAGTGGTTGCCGCTGTGGCGCTGCTGCATGTCGGCCTGATGTCGTTGTTGTGGCGCGCACATGTGCCGCCGCCCGTGGAAGTCGAGCACATCGAGTTTGTCGAGTTGGGCGATTTCGGTGGCGGAGACGGGAATGCCGAAGGAGCGGGTTCGCCCGCCCCCGCGGAGAATCCCGCTCCGCCTCAGCCGCAACCGGAGCCGCCGAAACCCAAGCCTAAACCTAAAAAAGTAGAGCCGCCGAAACCCAAGCCGGTAGAACGCCCTAAACCGGTTATCAAACCTGTCGTAACGAAAAAGGCGGATGCCGATATTGAGCAGCCTAAAGAAAAACCTAAGCCTGTTGAAAAACCGATTCCGCAACCTGAGGAAAAACCTGTCGAACCACCCAAACCGATTGAAAAACCGGCTCCCGAATTCAAACCTGCAGCGGAAAGTCCGACAACCGATACTTACGTCCGCAGCAGCAGGGCTGGGGCTGCCGGCGGGAAGGAAGGCGGCAAAGGCCAGGGCGGCGAAGGCGGCGGAACGGGCAAAGGCTTTAAAGGCGAAGGTACCGGCCGCGGGTTGGGCGACGGCCCGGGCAGCGGCGGCCGACCTGGCGACCACGGCAGCGGTACGGGCGGCGAAGGCGGCGGAACGGGGCCGGGCAGCAGCCGCGGTAATCCGATACAGTCGTCCGGCATGATTCCGACCCCTCCGTATCCCCAACTTTCTGAAGAAAATGGTGAGGAAGGTACGGTAGTCGTGAATGTGCTTGTGGCTCCCAGCGGGAATATTGTGTCGGTGACCAAAGTCAAGGGGAGCGGCTATCCGCGTTTAGATAGGGCCGCGATGAATGCCGCCAGAGTAGGTAGTTACAAAACTAAGGGGTGGATGAATTTCAGAGGAACCGTTGTTTTCAAAATAACCAACTAAAGGCCGTCTGAAAATCGGAAAGCCACCTTGATGATTTAAAGTTTCATTTTTTAAACTCAGTTTTATATTTTTGGAAAAAAACATGAATTTAGCGTTAGTATTTCAATCGGGCGATTTCGTATTGATCAGCGTGTTCATCATACTGGTTATTATGAGTATCGTAACTTGGAGCATCATCATTCTGCGTGCCATCAGATTGCGCAAGGCCAAAAACGGCAATGCGGCAGTTAAAAAATTGGTGTTGGCTTCGTTCACGCTGAACGAAGCGGTGCAGAAAGCCAAAAGCGTCGATTCGCCTATGGGGCGTTTGACTGAGGAGGCGGTTAAGGCGCATCAGAACTACCGTCAGAGCGATGCCAAACTTTTGGCCAACGCCCTGCCTTTGAACGAATACCTCGTTACCCAAATCCGCAACAGCATGAGTCAGATTATGCGTCAGTTTGACGGCGGTATGACCTCATTGGCCTCCATCGGTGCGACTGCGCCGTTTATCGGCCTGTTCGGTACGGTATGGGGCATTTATCATGCTTTGATCAATATCAGCCAAAGCGGCCAGATGAGTATTGCCGCTGTGGCCGGTCCGATTGGCGAGGCTTTGGTATCGACAGCCGCCGGCCTGTTTGTGGCGATTCCTGCGGTGTTGGCCTACAATTTCCTCAACCGCAGTACGAAAACCCTGTCGCAGGACATGGACGCCTACGCTCACGACCTGCATGTACGTCTTTTGAATCAGAAGGATTAAGTTATGGCATTCGGTTCGATGAATTCGGGTGATGATGCCCCGATGTCGGAAATCAACGTTACGCCGTTGGTTGACGTGATGTTGGTGTTGCTGATTGTGTTTATGATTACCATGCCGGTATTGACGCATTCGATTCCTCTGGAGCTGCCGACCGCTTCCGAGCAGGCGGCGAAGAAAGAGAAGCAGCCGACCGACCCGCTGCGGCTGACTATCGGTGCCGACGGTTCTTATTATTTTGGTGCGGAATCGGCTTCCAAAGTCAGTATCGAGGGGGTAGCTGAGAAACTGAAAACCGCTAAAGCGGCAAAAGAAGACTTGATTGTCGCCATCGCCGCCGATAAATCGGTGGAGTACGATTACGTCAACAAAGCGCTGGAAGCGGCGCGTGAGGCGGGTATCAGCAAGATAGGCTTTGTAACCGAGACCAAATCGGTAGCCAAGTAATCAATAGGTAACGCAGTCTTCTGGAAAACGGAGAGGCCGTCTGAAAAACGAAATTCAGACGGCCTCTCCGTTTTATCGGTTTACCGAAGCATTACATTTTTTTAAAGATATGGGGAAACACCAACCTGATTCGGTCGTCTAACCGATACAAGAAATTCGCGGAAAAGCGGGCAAGGCGGATGGTGGCGCATCTGCTGTTCATAATCCTAAAGATGTCGTTTGGAGAAGAACATGCCTGAATGGTTGGGTATCGTATTGTGGATTGCCGCGGGATTGGCGGCAGTGTTGGGCGTATTTGCGGTGGTCGGATTTTTACGATTCATCGTAATGTTGGCGTATAACAAAGATTTTTAGGTGTTTGCCGGGCACCGTTTATTCTGACGGGTTTAAACAATGAGGCCGTCTGAAAAAGATATTGCAAATCTTTTTTCAGACGGCCTTTGAACGTTTAACGGTTATCCGCCGCCGCTTGCAGGCGGGCTTCAAAATTGGTCAAATCCACGCCGGCCCGGGCTGATGCGGTTTTCACTTCGGCCACGCTGCTGCCGTTTTGAATCTGGCGGTAACCCCATAACAGAGAACAGCGCGTTCCGGTTCGGCAATAGGCCAGTACCGGCGACGGCAGTTCCGCCAGCAGCTTGTGGAACGTGTCGATGTCGGCATCGGTGATGGCCGGAGCGGTAACGGGTTGGTGGCGGAAGGCCGCAATGCCCGCCTGTTCCAGCCATTGCCGTACTTGGGCGGCTTCGGGCTGGCCTGCTTCTTCGCCGTCGGGCCGGTTGCAGATAACGCTTTTGATGCCGAGTTTTGCGGCTTGTGCTGCGTCGGCTTCGCTCAGTTGCGGGGAGATATAAAGATTTTCGCTCAGTTTCAAGATTGCCATGATGTTTCCTTTCGGTTGTTTTCAGACGGCCTTTCATGCCTGAAGGTTACGGACGGTCAAACAGCCATTGTTCCAGCAGTTGCCTGTCGCTTACCGCCAGCAAGGCGGTTTCCGCATCGGCCTCCTCTACGGTGATAACGGTTTCGTGCAACACGCCGGTGCGGAAGAAGTGAACATGTACCTGACTGCCGACCGGTTGCTGCGACCATTGTAAGGCAAGGTCGGTACAGGCGAAGCCGTTGAGGGCGATGATTTTGTCTTGCGGGCAGAGGGCGGCGTTTTCCGCGCTGCCGCCGTTGAAGACATGAGTCAGAGTGGCGCCGTCGCCGTTTTGTTTGAAGCGTGCGCCGAAGTCAGGTGCCGGCGGGAAAGAGTCAGTCTTGGCATCCGCCAATCCGCCGCCGTGGCTGCGGGGCAGGGCGCACCATGTCAGGGCAACGCCGGCTGTGGCGAGACATTCGGCCAGCGGCAGGTCGCGGGTACTGTATAAGGCCGTCTGAAAAAAATCTTCCAAGTTCAAGCCGGTAATCTCCTGACAACGCACCTGCCATTGTTTTTCGGGAATGCCTTGCCGCGTTGCACACCAGTCGCGGTAGTGTTGGCGCATTACGCTGTCGAGCGAATGCCGTCCCGCACTTTTGCTTCGGATGAGCAAATCAAGGCAGAGGGCGGCAAGGGCACCCTTTTGATAATAGCTGACGATGGCGTTAGGGCTGTTTTCATCCTGCTTGTAAAACTTGTTCCATGCGGTAAAGCTCGATTCGGCAAGGGTTTGTTTCAGACGGCCTTTGGTTTGTTGTACGCGGGTAATGCCTTGCGCAAGCAGGTTCAGATAGGCTTCGGGCGAAATGCAACCGCTTCGGGCGAGGAACAGGTCGTCGTAGTAGGATGTAATCCCTTCGAAAGCCCAAAGTTGCTCAGTGTAGTTTTCGCGGTCGAGATGGTAGGGGACGAATGCTTCGGGCTTGATGGATTTAACGTTCCATGCGTGGAAGTATTCGTGGGAAAACAAGCCGAGCAGTTGTGTATAGGCGTCGTTCGCCGCGCCCATTTCAAACGGGGGCAGACTGTTGCGGTCGGCAAGAAGGGCGGTACTGTCGATATGTTCGAGGCCGCCGTAGATGTTGTCGCCGACATGAAGCAAGAAAAGATATTGGTCAAACGGTGCGGGACTAGGGAAAGCCGCCAGTTCGGTTTCGCAGATTTTGCGGATGTCGGACACTAGGCGGTCGCGGTCAAACGGATGATAGAAACCGCTCAAAGCAATGCGGTGCGGAATACCTGCCGCTTCAAAGCTGAGAAATTCGATATTCCCCAGTTCGACGGGATGGTCGATCAAATCCATATAAGAAGCCGCCTGAAAAACGTGCTCTCCGACGGCCGGCAGAGTGGTCGCTATCCGCCAGTGTTCAGGGAGCTGCGACAAGGCCACACGGTGGGCTTCATGATCGTATCCTTTGACTTTCAAGAAGATGCAGGCTCCGTTAAAGAAGCCCCGCTCCGTGGTTAGGAATGCGCCGCGGACGGACAAATCGAAAGCGTAAACGGTGTAGCAAATCCGCCACTCTCCGCCAATAGCGGCGGTATGCCATGTATTTTTGTCGATTTGGGTCAACTCGGCCGGAATGCCATCGCAAAAAGCCCGGATTTCAGTGATATGACGTGAGAAATCACGAATCAGATAACTGCCCGGAACCCAGTTCGGTAAACTGATTTCTGTCGGCAGTTCATTGTTTTTAATAAAAGAAAGAGTGATTTCCCATTGGCGGGAGAGTAAATTTGGCGAAAGAGTGTAATTAATCATAGCTATTATTCTGTTTGTTAAATTTTAATATTTTGCCGGTATTTTAATACAGCCTACAGGCTGCATCAAAAAAGGCCGTCTGAAAAAGAAGGATGAAGGATATGACAAAATTTTAGTAAGTATTTTGTTAATAATTTGATTTTTATTGTTTTTATTTTCCAAAAAAATATTTTTGACATATTGTCAGCAATGTAATATCGCTTGGCGCGTACCAGTATCTATGTTAAATTTAGAAAAATAGCCCATTGTTTCGCTTGATTTGACTCAAAAATCAGAAATCGGCTGTAATAAATAATTCTTATTGCCATGATTAATGGAGATTTTTATGGACACGCAAACTTACAACTACAAAGTGGTGAGGCAATTTGCCATCATGACCGTAGTTTGGGGCATCGTGGGCATGTTGGTAGGTGTTATCGTTGCCGCACAACTGTTTGCCCCTTCCCTTGATTTATCCGATGTTGGCCCGTGGTTTCACTTCGGTCGCCTGCGTCCGCTGCATACCAATGCGGTGATTTTTGCTTTTGGCGGATGCGGCCTGATGGGGACGTCCTATTATGTAGTGCAGCGTACTTGTAATGTGCGTTTGTTCGGCGGCAACTGGCTGCCGGCGTTTACGTTCTGGGGGTGGCAGGCAGTTATTGTGGCAGCCGCAATTTCACTGCCTATGGGTTTTACCCAAGCCAAAGAATATGCGGAACTGGAATGGCCGATTGATATTTTAATCGCATTGGTTTGGATTGCTTACGCCGTAGTTTTCTTCGGTACCATTGCCAAACGCAAAGTAAAGCATATTTATGTAGCCAACTGGTTTTACGGCGGTTTCATCTTGGCTGTAGCCTTGCTGCATATCGTTAATAATATCAGTGTTCCAGCCGGCTTTATGAAATCCTACCCTGTTTATTCCGGTGCTATCGACGCAATGGTGCAATGGTGGTACGGCCATAACGCCGTCGGCTTCTTCCTGACTGCGGGCTTCTTGGGCATGATGTATTATTTTGTTCCGAAACAGGCCGCTCGTCCGATTTATTCGTATCGTTTGTCCGTCGTCCATTTCTGGGCGTTGATTTTCACTTACATGTGGGCGGGTTCGCACCACCTTCACTATACCGCATTGCCCGACTGGACCCAGTCTTTGGGCATGGTTCTGTCTTTGATTCTGTTTGCGCCGTCTTGGGGCGGTATGATTAACGGCATCATGACCTTGTCCGGTGCGTGGGACAAACTGCGAACCGATCCGGTTTTGAAATTTCTGATAGTTTCCCTCTCTTTCTACGGTATGTCGACTTTCGAAGGCCCGATGATGTCCATCAAAACCGTTAATTCCCTGAGCCATTATACCGACTGGACCATCGCACACGTACACGCGGGTGCGTTGGGTTGGGTAGGCTTTGTGACAATCGGTTCGGTGTACTACATGATTCCGCGTCTTTTCGGTAAAAACGAGATGCACAGTACCAAATTGATTGAAGCGCATTTTTGGATTGCCACTATCGGCGTGGTCTTGTATATCGCCGCAATGTGGATTGCCGGTGTGTACCAAGGTCTGATGTGGGGTTCTTTAAATAAAGACGGTACGCTGACTTATTCGTTTGTAGAATCCGTGAAACATACTATGCCTTATTATCAAATCCGATTTGTGGGCGGCATGCTGTATTTGAGCGGTATGTGCATCATGGCATACAACGTTTACCGCACGGCGGTCGGCGGCAGGCCGGTGGATGCGGAAATCCCTGCGGTTTCCCAAGCGCAGCACCACTAACGTATAAGAAAGATAGGCTACCAAAATGAAATTGCAACACTTAGTCGAAGAAAAAGTCGGGTTCCTGATAGTGTTTACCGTTCTGGTTATCAGCGTCGGCTTGCTTATTGAAGCAGTACCGTTGTTCTTTACCAAAGCGGTAACCCAACCGGCTCCGGGCGTTAAACCGTATAACGCTTTGCAAGTGGCGGGAAGGGATATTTATGTGCGTGAAGGTTGTTATAACTGCCACTCGCAGATGATTCGCCCTTTCCGTGCCGAGACCGAACGTTACGGCCATTATTCAGTAGCGGGGGAGTCGGTTTACGACCGTCCGTTCCAATGGGGTTCGAAACGTACCGGTCCTGATTTGGCCCGTGTCGGCGGACGTTATTCCGATGAGTGGCACCGTATCCATCTGCTCAACCCGCGCGATGTCGTCCCCGAATCCAATATGCCTGCATTCCCGTGGCTGGCCCGTAATAAAGTGGATGCGGAAGCCACTGTCAGACACATGAAGGCTCTGCGCTCTGTCGGTACACCTTACAGCGACGAAGAAATTGAAAAAGCTCCGGAGGCTTTGGAAAACAAATCAGAGCTGGACGCCGTAATCGCTTACCTGCAAGGGTTGGGTTTGGCATTGAAAAACGTAAGGTAACATCATGGATGCTAACTGGGCGCGCTCGCTTTTTACCCTTTGGGTATTCGTCAGTTTTATTTTGGTTATCTATATTGTGTTTAATCGGCGCAATAAGAAAAACTATGATGATGCCGCAAACAGTATTTTCGACAATAACGACGATAATACATCCGATAAAAACGGGCGATAACCGGTTAATCCGCGATAACGGAGCAAAAGAATGAACACAACTTCCCAATTTACCAGTAATTTCTGGAATATATACATTGCCGTCATCGTCCTGTTCAGTTTCATCGGCTTGGCTTGGCTGCTGCTTTCGCAAAATGTTGTGAAGCCGCTGAAAAAAGGCGAAGAGGTTAAAACCACAGGACACAACTGGGACGGTATCGAAGAGTACAATAATCCGCTGCCGCGTTGGTGGTTTTGGTTATACGTCTGCACTTGGTTGTTCGGTATCGGTTATTTGATTATGTTCCCAGGTATCGGCGACTATAAAGGCTATTGGGGCTGGAGCAGCCGCGGGCAGTACGAAGAGGAAATGCAAAAGGCGAACGAGCAATACGGAAAACTGTATGCGAAATTTGCCAAGATGCCGATTGAACAGGTTGCCAAAAATCCTGAAGCACGCCAAATCGGTAAGAATATGTTTGATACTTATTGTATTCAATGCCACGGTTCGGATGCGAAAGGTTCCAAAGGGTTTCCGAACCTGACCGACAATGATTGGTTGTGGGGCGGCGAACCTGAAAAAATCCATGAGACCATTGAAAAAGGCCGCATAGCGACTATGGCTGCATGGGGGCCTGCTTTAGGTGAAGAACGCGTTAAAGACGTTGCAAACTATGTGATGTCTTTGTCCAAACCGAAAGACCAGTATGACCAAGAGCGTGCAGCACGCGGTAAGGCCTTGTTCAGCGGTCCGCCGGCCAACTGCTTTACCTGTCATGGAGATAAGGGGCAGGGTATTCAAGGCTTGGGTCCGAATCTGACTGATAATATATGGCTGTGGGGTGGAACACAAAAAGCCATTATTGAGACCATTACCAATGGCCGCCACAGCCAAATGCCCGCATGGGGCGGTTTCTTGGATAAAGACAAGCTGCACATCATGACGGCGTATGTTTGGGGTTTGTCAAACAAAGACGGTAAAGCGCCGACCAAGAAAGCAGAACCCGCACCGGTGGCAGTACCTGCTCCGACAGCATCGCCTACGGAAAAAGAGGCCGCCGCTCCGGCAGATAAAGCAGCGTCATCGGCCGATAATAAAGCCGGTTCCGCTACTACTACTGAAACCAAGCCAGCCGATAAGGCAGAAGCAGCTCCGGTAGCCAAGGCGGATGGTAAAAAAGTCTATGAGGCAAGCTGCAAATCCTGCCATGGCAACGCTATTCCCGGAATCCCTCATGTCGGTACGAAAGCAGATTGGGCGCCGCGTATCAAGCAAGGTAAAGAAACTTTGCACAAACATGCCCTTGAAGGGTTCAATGCCATGCCGGCCAAAGGCGGCAACAGCGGTCTGAGCGACGATGAAGTGAAGGCTGCCGTGGACTACATGGCGAATGAATCCGGTGCAAAATTTTAGTCTCTGACTGGAACAGGATAAAGGCGTATCTAAAAGGATACGCCTTTTTGTTTGTTGTAGCTGCGGGATGGGAATGGGGAAACAGGTATTTAAGGGTACCATGTTGTGTCAGCCAGAATGAATTGAGGCCGTCTGAAATTTTCAGACGGCCTCTTTGGAAATGAGCAGACAGTTAACCGACTAATCAGATTCAACCGTGCCAGTAATACCGGACGATGTGGAAGAACACGGGCGCGGCGAAGCAGATGGAATCCACGCGGTCGAGCATACCGCCGTGGCCGCGTATCATGTTGCCCCAATCTTTGACGCCGTAGTCGCGCTTAATGGCGGACATCACCAGCCCGCCGAAGAAACCCATCAGACAGATGACAAAACCGATAGCGGCGGCTTGTCCGTGGCTAAACGGCGTAATCGGCGACAGCAGCGCGGCAAGTACGGTAGCGGACAAAATGCCGCCGACCGTGCCGGATATGGTTTTAGACGGAGAAAGCGACGGCATGATTTTGGCACCGCCGACCAGTTTGCCCCAAACGTATTGCAACACGTCCGAAGCCTGCACCACGAAAATCAGAAACATCAGCAACAGGATATTGCCGCTGCTGTCGAAATCGTCCAAGTTCAGGAACATCAGGGCGGGAACGTGTGAAAGGCAGAAGATACAAATCATCGACATCCACTGCGTTTTGGCGGCGCGTTCGAGGAAATAGGCGGTTTGACCGCTCAGGCTGGCGATAATCGGCAACACCAGAAACCCGTACACGGGAATGAAAATGCTGAACATGCCGTACCAGCCGTCATAGACGAAATAATATTGCACTGGCAGCAGCAGGTAGAAACACACCACCATGCTGTAATAATCGCTGCGGCGGCGATAGACGAGGGTCATAAATTCGCGCAAAGCGGCAAACGAAATCAGGAAAAACAGCACCACCGTCCCCGTTTTGCCGAACCAAAATGCGACCAACAGCACCAGCGTCATCAGCCACCAAGCGTAGATGCGGGCGTTGAGGTTGGAGATGGTGGCATTGTCTGCGCCGTTTTTGCGTTTCAGCCATTGCCCGATGACGCTGGCGAAAATCAATATGGCAAATACGCCGGTAAAGATATAGCCTGCTTGCGGGGTCAGATGTGCGGCGGTTTGTTCGGTAATGATTTGGCCGGACGTGTTAACAAAGCTCACGATGCAGCTCCTTTGTTTTGTTGAGACTCGTTGCACTCGTTTTGGCGGAACTCGTTACACTCATTTTCAGACGACCTCAACGCCAGCAAGGCTTCGCGGGTGCGTGTCAAGAAGGTTTTTTTGTCTTCGTTTTCGCGCAGGATCAGCGGTTCGCCGATGTGGACTTCACACAATAGCGGCACGGGCAGCACTTTGCCTTTGGGCAGAACGCGGTTGATGTTGTCTATCCATATCGGCACAAATTCGGTATCCGGTTTGCTCTTGGCTAGGTGGTAAATGCCTGATTTGAATGGAAGTAGGATTTCGTTTTCGTCTGTATTGCGTGTGCCTTCGGGGAAGATGATCAGCGAATCGCCCGCTTGGAGCGCGTGATTCATCTGCTCGGTAATCGACTGCGGGTTGTCGCTGTGGCGCGGAATCAAGAGTGCGTTGAAGACATTTTGGATGATGAAGCGTTTGAGTTTGTTGGTCAGCCAGTAATCCGAACCGGCAACGGGCCGCGTCGAAAGCCGCCAGCGGCGCGGCAGGGAAATCCACACCAGCAAAAAATCGCCGTGGCTGCCGTGATTGGCGTAATACACTTTCTGCTGCGGATTGAACGCCAGTTCGCGCGGGCTTTTGGGGCGGACGCCGGTAAGGAAGGATACCGACAGGCACAATGCTTGGTCGGTCAGCCATGCAAGTTGTTTTTTAAGAAAATTTTTCATGACATCAGAGGATTTGGATAAGAAAAACTGCCGATTGCGCAGCCGTCAGGTAAAGGCTTTTGCGCCACAAGGCAAGCGCGCCCGCCACACGTTGCGGCATGGAGGGGTCGTCTGAAACGCGGCGCAAGCCGGTTTGCCGTAAGGCTTGGTCGAAAGCTTCGGGCTTATAGCTGCCGTCGGCAAAATCTTGGAACACGCGGCGGTCGAATTCGATGCGGATGTGGTAGTACAACAGCGCCGCCGCCAAGACAAGCTGCACCGCCGACCATGCGCCGCCGCGTTGCGCGGACAAAACGAATAGCAAGGCATTGAACACGGCGGTATAGCGGGCGGTGGCAAGCAGGCGGGCGGTAATCAGGCTGTCAGTGGAATTGTCCATTCACATTCCTTTGGGGTATGGAAACCGTCATTCGGGGCATATCATGTTCAAGGGTCGTCTGAATTTGTTATCGGGATGGAACAGGCTTACCTAAAAACAAATTCTTTTCTGCAATCAAAATATAAATGGCTACTAACGACAAAATGGCCGTCTGAATAACCTTGCTGACAGGGTGGGTGGCGAAAATCTCGTTACCCAGATTGGCGCACAGGTGGAATATCGTCGCCACGGCGATGCTGCGTCCGCTTTTGGCGTACAACCAGTTCATCAATAGGACGAAGACAAACATGCTGACCACGAAATTAACCGTGTAGAGTGCGCCTTCGGAAACGATTTGGCTGTGGTAATAGCCTTTGACGAAGGCAAGAGGCATGTGCCAAAACGCCCAATACACGGCAAATAGCAAGGATGCGACAAACAGGCTTCTGCGTGCCGTGAGCGCGTCGGTGCCATAGCTGTGCCACGCCAATTCTTCAGCAACAGGCGCAATAAGGAGCATGAACCATGGCGACAGCAAGGCGGACGTAAATGACGGATGTCCCGAAATGTGAAACTGCGTCCAACTGTGTCCGAAAGCGATGGAGATGAGTTGCGCCAGCACCAAGGTCCCCGGACCGAGCAGCGCGGCAGCGAGCAGGTATCGCTTGGGAAAACCTGTCAGGCGGAACAGGCGGTGTTTCGCGTCCGTCCACAATTTGGGCTGTTTGTACAACATGAATGCCGCCACGAGCATGGGGGCGAACAGCCCGGCCAGTCCTAGCGCGGCCTGTGCCCACTGGTACTCAACAGCATCAGGGCGGTGGCTGATGTAGGCGGCAGCAAACCATAATGTCCACGGAATCAGCAGGGATAAAGTATAAAACATAACGGGGCGGTAGCTTTTAGTCATAGGTTTCCCTCCTTACTTTGGTTCGGCACAGATGAGTCGTCGTATCGTGAATTTACTTTAAACTAGGACTGCATTGCCTTGCACAAGCTCAAAGAGAATGATTTGCTCAGGTGTTGAAGCATCAATTCAGTCATCTACTTATCTTAGCTATCTCGATTAGCGCCGCAGAAACTCACTGAGTTCGTTTAGCTTCGCAAAAACTTGCTTCGTTCATTTTCAGACGGCCTGCCGCCGCTTCTACCGCCCTTGCCGTTTCCGGCGGCAACGCCATCTGCGGGCGGACCTGTTTCAGCTCCGCCGTTGCCTGCGCCAAATCCCGACAGCCACCGTAAACCAGCAGCCAAGTCAGCACCACCGCCGCGCTACGTCCGTAGCCCAGCGCGCAACAGGTCAGAACCTTGCCGTGTTGCCGGCGCAATGCTTCCAGCAACGAAGCCGCCTGCACCAAATCGTTTTCAGACGGCGCAACCATGTCCAGCAGCGGCAAAGTGCGGTATGCGCCGCGATAACGGGGGCGGGGATATTCGGCGCATACGTCCAATACGGCGGGGAGGCCGTCTGAAATTGCCAGGGGTTGCGGAGATTTTGCTTGTGAAGCGGATTTTTGTGGCAAAAAATGGTAGATGCAAGGCAAAAAGCGCAGCAAGGTTGAACACCTTGCGAGCATTTTTAACGCAGCAGATGCCGTTTTTTTCCCAAAAACTCCGCCACAATGCTGAATCTCCGCAACCCCTGAGATACTGCCAATCCACACATCATCACGAACCCGCGCCGTCTTCGCCTTTCCACGCAGCCAATAAGCCATGTTCAGCCGAACGCCCGCCAGATAAGGCAGCAGCAAAACCGTTGCCGCCGCCGACAGCCTGCCGTCTGCCTGTTTTTGGAATACTGCCGCGTTGCCGGTCAAATAGGCGAAAGCGACTACCGATAGCGACACGCTGACCCACAACATCCACAACCACGCGCCGCCGAAAAAGGACGGCAGAGCCGACAATGCCGCACCCGCCAGATACAGCATGGCGATTTTGATTTCGCGGGAACGTGTTTCGGGGGAAGTTTTGGCTTCGCGGAAACTTGCTTCGCTCGTTCTAGCGAAACTCACTGCGTTCGTTTTCAGACGGCCTTGAGTATCAAAAGGCCGTCTGAAAGGCGATACACCGTGTTGCGGTATTGCCCACAACACCAGCCAGCCCAGCAGCGCGCCGGTCGGCACATCGATAAAATGGTGTTGGTAAGTCGTCAGTACCGACAAGGCAATCAGGCTTTGCCACAGCAAAGTCGGCAAACGGATTTTGGGAAACCGCGTCCAATAAAACGCACCGACAATAACCGCCAACGCGATATGCAGCGATGGCGCTTGGTTGTACGGCAAGTCAAACGCTACCAACGAATCAAACAGCCAACCCCACAGCCCGTCGGTAGGCGGCTTCGGCCAGCCGAAATGCAGCGGGAACAGCATAAAGCAAGTAGTGGCGACAATTTGCGCTGATACCAGCCGTGCGACGTAGCGGTTTTGTTCACACGCATTTCGGCAAAGGAAAAACGCCGCTGCGTACATCAGATTCAACGACCAATACGGCACAATCGTCCACGCCCAAAACGGAATGCCGCGCTCCCACGCAAAAGCGATTTCCGGCACATAGGCCAGCGATGCCGCATAATGGTTGGACAGGCCGTAGCTGGTGTAGAACAGCGCACCGATTAGGGCGAGTTTCAGCAGGGAGGTTTTGAAGGCGGGTTTCATGGGTTATGGTTGTTTGATGCAATTTTATAGCGAATTAACACGATTTTGATACAAGATGGGCCGGTAACGTATCGGAAATTAAGTTAATCTGCCATATCGGAAGCATAATATTATTTTACCGTTGCATGAGTTGAATATTATTCTCGGAAGGATACAATACGGCCTGCTGTTTTAGCGCAGCACGGGCGGCTTAGGCTACCTGAAAAATTTCCTGATGCTCAATATGGAGTCATACAATTATGAAATTATTATCTGTTGTTACTGCGGCGGCGCTGGCTGCCGTTTCCCTGAGTGCTGTGGCTGCGCCTGCAGGCATGGTTTCCTATACTTGCGACAACGGCAAACAGTTGAACGCACTGTATGAATTCGACCGCCAAGGCAGAGCGGTAAACGTTGCGGTTAATGCCGCCGGAACGCAGGCCAACCTTACTGTGAACAAAAAGCAGTCTGACAGCACCGGTACCACCTTTACCAACCGTCGCGGCTACTCCTTGTCTGCCGGCTATATCGATAAAAACACCCACACCACTTCCGACGTGGTGGGTTTGACTGCTCCGGGCGGCCGTTTCATCGTGAAAAACTGTTCGCCTGTAAGCAACTAATATTTTTCTATCAAAGGCCGTCTGAAATCGTTTTGCGTTTTCAGACGGCCTTTATTTTTTTTATTTCTTCACAGCCAGGCTCACGGTGAAAATGCCGTCTTCGTCTATCCACTGATGGATTTTTTCAAAACCGGCTTTCTCAACCAACTGATCCATTTCCTGCTGGCTGCGGCGGCGCATTACCCAGTTCGGGCTGCCTGCCTTGTGGCTGGTCAGTGCGCGGGCAATCATTTCGAGCTGCGGATGCCACGGCTGGCCGGTGTAAATCAGGTAGCCGCCTGTTTCAATCGCATCGCCGAAGCCGTAGAGTGAGTTTAAAATCAAATCATTGTCGGCAAACAATTCATGCAGACCGGAAACGATGCCCAGCGTGGGGCGGGGCTGTAAATCCTGATAGTTGGCACGGTCGTAGGCATTGACTTCGTCGAAGGTAACCGTGTCTTGCAGGCTGCGTTCGGCAATCAGCTTGCGTCCGGCTTCAACATTAATCGGACTGTAATCGCGCAGGCGCACGGAATCGGGCAACGTATCGGCAGTCAGCGCGTCGAGCACATAGCGGCCGTGCCCCGAGGCAATATCGAGAACGTGTACGGGTTTACCCGCTTCGCGCAGCTTGGCAGAGGCCGTCTGAATCGCTTTGCCGATATTGATTTTGCGTTGGCGGATGCCGCGCCAGCCGATGGCGTTGAGATAGTGTTTGTCCACCGCCACACCAAAGGCATTGCTGCCCTGCGGCTGGTTGCGGTACACATAATCGAGCGTACTGCCGGAGTCATAGCCGGTTTCCTTGCCGATTTTCAAACCTTCGCTCCAGCGCGCGCCGAGGTCGAGGGAAGCGCGGTAAACCGCCCAAAATGCGCCGCGCGGCGAACAAATAGACAAAGGCGTTGCCAGTTCGTCGGCTTCGCGACGGCTTTCGCCGTGCAAGTGGGCTTGGGTCAAATCGACTTGATATAAAGGTTGATTGAAACGTTCGCGGATAAAGCGGCGCATTTCGACAAAGGCGATTTCGCGGTTTTGCTCGCCCAATGTGTCGTGATAGAAGCCTGGCAGAATATGGCGTTCTTTGATGCGGCTGCCCAAACGGTTGTAGAAATCGTGTTGCGGTTTGTGCCAAACCACCCAGTCGCTGCCTGAAATCAAAAGCTGTACAGGCGTGGTAATCGCCTGCGCGTCGGCGACGACGCGTTCGGCGGCTTCATACAAACCGAGCAGAATGCGCACGGAAATGGCGCGGGTAATCAGCGAATCGTTGTCGTAGCTGGTTTGGCGCTCTTGGTTGTGGGTCAGGTAGTGGGCTTTGACGTAGCTGTTTATAAAGAAATTGCCGCGCCATTTCTGCATGATTTTCAGGCCGGCACGGGCAAAGGGAACGTAGAGTTTGACTTTGAATGCGGGCGATGCCAATACGGCGCAGCGGATTTTCGGCGCGTAGTCATGCAGCCAAGTGGACACCAATACCGCGCCGACGCTTTGCGCGATCACGCAGATGTTTTCAGGCTTGATGCCGTATTCGCTTTGGATGTGGCGGATAAAGTCGTCCACATCGGCAACGGAAGTACCGATGCTGGGGCTGTCGCCGCGTTCGCCGGGGCTGTGTCCATGACCGCGCGCGTCCCATGCGAAATAGGCAAAATCGTCGAAACCGAGTTCGTCGGCAACAAACATCATCCGGCCGGAATGCTCGTGGCCGCGGTGGAACAGCACGATGGCTTTTTCGGTTGAACCGTCGGCAGCGGGGCGGTAGCGGTAGAAAAGTTTGGTGCCGTCTTGGGTGGCGAAGTGTTTTTGCTGTTCCTGCATGATGACTCCTGATTGATATATCCTGCGAGGCGCGCATTATGACATGAAAAAATGCGCAGAGGGTATCAGTAGGACAGGCGGTTGAAACGGATAATGAATGATAAGGCCGTCTGAAAACTGATTTTCAGACGGCCTTTGAAGGATTTTGGGCTGTTTCCCGCCTTATTCAACGGCTGCCGAGCCGCTTGTCCGGCCGCGCGAACACAAACACTGCCAGCGAAGTCAGCGCGCCCAGCGTATCGGCGAGCATGTCTTTCTGTGCGTCCCAAATATCGCCTTGCGAACCGAGCACTTCCAGCCCCGCTTCGCTGCCTTCAATCACTGCATACTGCCATTCGATGATTTCGTAAGCCGCCGCCACGCTCATGATGAAGAACAAGGAGAAAAACAGGGCAAGGGCAGGGCGGCAGATTTTGCGGCGCAACAGCCATTCCGCCATCGGATAGGCGTAGAAACCGATAATGTAGTGGCCGACGCGGTCGAAATGGTTGCGTCCTTCGCCTAAGAACGGCGCAAGCAGGCGGTTTGCCCAGTCGAAGGGCACATCGGCGAAGGTGTAGTGTGCGCCGACGGTGTGCATAATCAGCCAGAAGCTCATGAATACATAAGCCAGATTACTGAAACGGAAGCGGCGGTAAGTGGCGATAAGCGCGACAAATACGGTGGAAACGGGGAGGATTTCGGCGTACCAAACGGCGCGGTCGGACGGGTTGATGCCCGACCAGACGATGAGTGCGGCAATGAAAACCGTGAGCAGCAAGGGGATGACGTGCGAATTTTTTTTGCATAAAGTTTATCGTGTTATCAATGGAATGGAAGAGAAGGAAACGATTTTCAGACGGCCTTCAAACCATTGACGACGCGTTTATAGCAGGTGTAAACCAATGCCGCGCAAGCCAGCCACATGATGACGTAGAAAACCGCATGGAAGCTGCCCGCCACCGCATACCACACCGCCAGTACGCCGATAAAGAATGCGCGGTCGCTCTTGCCGAACGGCCCGTCATAACGCCGACCGTTGCCGTGTACCTGACCCAACACGCCGCAAAATTCCGTCATGGCCGCAAGCCAGACAAACAGGCCGATTTGTGCGCCGTCAAACGGGGCGATAAAGGCGAAAGGTAGATACAGCGCGGCATCGGCAGCGACATCGGTGATTTCGTTCAGATAGCCGCCCAATGCCGACTGCTGACCGAACTCGCGCGCCAGCATCCCGTCCACCGCGTTCAACGCCATACGGACAAACAGCCACACGGGCAACAGCCAAAACAAAGCAGGAACCTGCGCGCCGAGCGACAGCAGCAGCCCGACCGCGACCGACACCGCGCAAGCCGCCAGCGTAACCTGATTGGCGGTTACCCCCTTCTGATAAAGCCGGCGCACCAGCGGGCGCAGCAGGTTTTGGAATTTGGGTTTAAGGGCGTAGATGCTCATCATTATGCCGTCTGAAAATAAACGAAGTGCCGCGATTATAGACGAAATCCGTTATAATCCGTCAACTTTCCACCCACGCGGTTCGCAAACCTCCCGCGTTACCAAAACTAGGATTCACCATGCAAAACCAACAAGCCTTGGTCATCTTCTCCGGCGGCCAGGACTCCACCACCTGCCTGATTCAGGCGATTCAAACCTACGGGCGCGAAAACGTCCAAGTCATCACCTTCCAATACGGGCAACGCCACGCCGTCGAGCTGGATCGCGCCCGCTGGATCGCGCAGGATTTGGGCGTCAAACAAACCGTACTCGACTTGAGCCTGATGCAGCAGATTACGCACAACGCTCTGATGGACGACACCGCCGCCATCGAAACCGCTTCAGACGGCCTGCCCAATACCTTCGTGGACGGACGCAACGCCCTTTTTCTGCTCTACGCCGCCATCTACGCCAAAGGACAAGGTATCCGGCACATCATCGCGGGCGTGTGCGAAACCGACTTTTCCGGCTATCCCGACTGCCGCGACGTGTTCGTCAAATCCATGAACGTTACCCTCAATCTGGCGATGGACTACGCCTTCCAAATCCACACCCCGCTGATGTACCTGACCAAAGCGCAAACTTGGGCGTTGGCGGACGAAATGGGCGCGTTGGACTACATCCGCGAGCAGACCCACACCTGCTACAACGGCATCGTCGGCGGCTGCCACGAATGCCCGAGCTGCGTGTTGCGCGAGCGCGGGCTGGCGGAATATTTGGAGGGCAAAAAGGCCGTCTGAAAAAAGTGTTCCGTCCGGAGTGGGAACGTCTGAGGCAAGAGGGCGGTCGAATAATAAGCCGAGAACAACTGTAAGGGCCATCATGACCGACAAAATCCATCTCTACCACCCGCTCCATACCCTGAAACCTTTTTCAGACGGCATCTGGATTGCCGACGGAAAAGTCATACACATGAATTTTCCGCTGGGCATCAAAGTGCCGTTCAGCACCCGCATGACCGTCGTGCGCCTGAACGACGGCGGGCTGTGGTGTCATTCGCCGGTTGAACCCGTGCCCGAACTGTTGCGGCAAATCGACGCGCTCGGCGAAGTCCGCCATCTGGTTTCGCCCAACAAAATCCACTACGCCCACATTGCCGCGTGGAAACGGCATTACCCGCAGGCGCTTGCGTGGGCAAGTTCGGGCGTGCGCGAACGGGCGGCGTCGCAGCATATTGCCGTTTGTTTCGATGCTGACCTCGGTGCCGCCGCGCCGCCGCAATGGGCGGACGATTTGGCGCAAATGCCGTTTGCGGGCAGCGCAGCGATGGAGGAAACCGTGTTTTTCCACCGCGCGAGCCGAATCCTGATACTGGCCGATTTGATTGAAAACTTCGAAACCGCCAAATTTCCCAACCGTTTTTGGGCGGGCGTGATGAAACTGACGGGTATCGCCGACCCCGACGGCAAGGCCCCTGCCGACTGGCGCGCCACCTTCAAAGACAAAACCGCCGCCCGCGCTTGCCTGAAGCAGATGCTGGACTGGCAGCCGGAAAAAATCATACTGGCGCACGGCCGCTGCTACGAAACCGGCGGCACGGACGAACTGCGCCGCGCGTTCAGATGGCTGGATTAGCCCTGAGGCGGCTGTTTTGTTGAAAAATAATTTATCCGCTGTGTTTGCAAAGAACAAACCATGAAAATTACCAAAATATTCACCTTCGACTCCTCGCACATGCTCGACGGGCATGACGGCAAATGCCAAAACCTGCACGGGCATACCTATAAACTCGAAATCACCGTTTCAGACGACCCCGTCAGAGGCGGGCCGAAAGACGGTATGGTGATGGATTTCACCGACCTCAAAGCCATTGTGAAAAAATACATTACCGACCCATTCGACCACGCGTTTATCTACCACGGCGGCAACGACCGCGAATGCCAAATCGCCGCGCTCTTGGAGGGCTGGAACATGAAAACCCTGTGCCTGCCTTGCCGCACCACTGCCGAAAATATGGCGGTTGAAATGTATGACCGTTTGAAAAACGCGGGGCTGAAAGTGTGCAGCGTGAAATTGTGGGAAACGCCGACATCGTGTGCGGAGTATGAAGGGGGGTAGGGAATATCTTGAACGTATCGATATAGTAAATTCAAATAAGGCATGCTCAACCGCGTCATTCCCGCGCAGGCGGGAATCCAGACCTTGGTTTTTCAGGAATATTTAAAAATTGCAGCAATTCCAACTCTCTGGATTCCCGCCTGCGCGGGAATGACGGTGTGGGGCGTCCTTATTTGAATTTACCGTAAAACGGTTTTTTCTCCTGCACGGATTCCCCGTTTTTTCAGACGGCCTTTCACACCGACACACTTATTAAAAGGAACATCCATGAAACTCCTTTCCACCCTCTTAGTCCTCCTCGTCGCCGCCGAGCATTTCTACATCGCCTGGCTTGAAATGACGCAGATTCCCAGCGAAAAGGCGGCGGAAATTTTCAAGCTGCCTTATGAATTTATGGAACAAAGGCGCGTGCAGACCCTGTTCAGCAACCAAGGGCTGTATAACGGCTTTCTCGGCATCGGGCTGGTGTGGTCTCGGTTTGCCGCGCCGGACAATGCCGTTTACGGCGCGACGATTCTGTTTCTCGGCTTCGTCTTAATTGCCGCCGCATGGGGCGCGTTCTCTTCCGGCAACAAAGGCATACTCGTCAAACAAGGTTTGCCCGCGATGCTGGCAGCGGCGGCGGTGTTGGCGGTATGAAAAAAATCAGCGTTGCCCCCGAAAATCCGCAATACCGCATCGTTGAAATTTTCGAGAGCCTGCAAGGCGAGGGCTGGAACACGGGCATGCCCGCCGTTTTCGTCCGCTTGGGTAAATGCAATCTGGCGTGCGGCTGGTGTGATACCGATTATTTGAAATTCGGCATGATGAGCCTGTCCGACATCTTAGGCCGTCTGAAAACCTACACCGCGCGCAACGTCATCATTACCGGCGGCGAGCCGACCATACAGCCGCATCTCGATACGCTGCTGGACGCGCTCAAGGCGGAAGGCTATTTCCTCTGTATCGAAACCAACGGACTCAAGCCCGCGCCGCCGCAAATCGACTATGTCGCCGCCAGTCCTAAAGCCTGCTATGCCGCCAAATATGAAAATAGCTGTATCGCCGAAGCTGACGAAGTGCGGATTGTTGCCGACGGCGATGTCGTTGTGTTCTGCGAAAACATGGAACGCAAAATCCGCGCGCGCCATTACTACCTTTCGCCCTGCGAACAAAACGGCGCGATGAACATCTACGACACCATCCGCCAAATCGGTATCTTAAACAGCCGCTCTGACGCGCCCGTGCATTGGCAGTTGAGCGTGCAGACACACAAATGGGCGGGGATAGAGTAAACCTTCCCGCGTTTGATGCGAAGATAACGGACAGGCCGTCTGAAAAGGCTTTTCAGACGGCCTGTCCGTTTTGCTTTCTGCTATACTTCATCCGATAGGATTTTTGTTTTCTTATTAAAGGAACATCATGAGCAAACTCTTTCCCAATGCCGTTATGCGCACCCGCGCCCCTTACCGTTTCGACATCGTCGGCAGCTTCCTGCGTCCCGACTCCCTGAAGCAGGCGCGCCGCCGCTGCGCCTGCGGCGAATGCAGCCTTGAAGAAATGCACCGCGTCGAAGACAGGGAAATCGCCACACTGATTGCCAAAGAAAAAGCGGTCGGCCTGCCCAACGTAACCGACGGCGAGTTCCGCCGCACATGGTGGCATCTGGATTTCCTGTTCGAACTGCTGGGCGTGGAGCTGGCGGAGGCGGAAGAATACAGCACCAAATTCCAAGCGCACATGCACCGCCCCGTTACCCTGAAAATCACCGACAAAATCGAATTTCCGAACGCGCATCCGTTTTTGGCGCATTTCAAGGCATTGCAGGAAGAGGTGGGCGGCCATCCGGTGAAATTCACCATCCCGTCGCCGAGTATGTTGCACCTGATTACCTGCGTGCGCACGCCCAACCCGCAGCTTATCGAGCGCTATGCGGGCCGCAACGACCTGCTGCTGGCCGATATTACCGCCGCCTATGTCAAAGCCGTCAACGCGCTGTATGATGCGGGCTGCCGCATCCTCCAGCTTGACGACACTTCGTGGGGCGAGTTCTGTTCGGAAGAAAAACGCGCGCTGTATCAGGCGCAGGGGGTGGATGTGGATGCGACCGCCCGCAGCTATGTGAAGATGCTGAACGACATCCGCGCCGCCGCGCCTGCGGATATGGTGCTTACCATGCATGTCTGCCGCGGCAATTTCCGTTCGACATGGTTTTCCAGCGGCGATTACGAACCGGTGGCCGAAATCCTATTCGGCGGCTGCAACGTCGACGGTTTTTTTCTGGAATACGACAGCGACCGCGCCGGCAGCTTCAAACCGCTGCGTTTCATTAAAAACCAGCAGGTCGTGCTGGGGCTGGTAACGTCCAAATCGGGCGAACTGGAAGACCGCGACGCCATTATCGGGCGCATCAAGGAAGCCGCGCAGTATGTGGACATCAACCAGTTATGCCTCAGCCCGCAATGCGGTTTCGCCTCCACCGAAGAGGGCAACGTGCTGACCGAGGAAGAGCAGTGGAAGAAGCTGGCGCTGATCCGCAGCATCGTAGAAGAAGTGTGGGGCAACGCTTAAAGCCGGTTCTCGTAGTTGCTATCAGGCCGTCTGAAAACGGATTACGTCCTTTTCAGACGGCCTTTTGAATTGTTTAATTTGGTGGACGGATAGGATGTCTCTGTTGTCCACCTCCCGGTTGGAGGTAAAAAATGAAATTTTGTTGATTAGAAATAATTTATGAAATCAATTTTAGTTTTATTGTCGTACATATATAAACTTTAATTTACAGTGCTATGGCATATTAAAAATTTATTTGAATATTAAAATTATTTATAACTAGTATGGTGTATATTATTTTTAAAATAAAATGATATAGTTGTATGATTTTACGGTAATTATTTTTTAATGTTTATTTACTTAATTAAAGTAAAGAAGTACGAACTAAATCCTATGTATGCTGTCAGACATAGTAAGAAATAATTAAAAGTTTGGAATTATAGAATTGTACTAATTTAGATAGGAAAAATTTTCTATCTAAATAATAGAAAAAAGATATTTCTTCTTTCTATTATGATGTAAGAGAAATAGCAATATGCTATTAATATTTTTAGTTTAGGAGACTATTATGAAAGAGCTGACTTTTAACGAATTGGAAATGGTTGCAGGTGCCGGACGATGGGGTATCCATTTAGGACCGATTGGTTTCATAGGGTTTGAATGGGAATGATTTGGCTGTAAAAAGCTAAAAAATGACAATGAAGTTGTAATGCATAATTATTTAGGAGACTATTATGAAAGAGCTGACTTTTAACGAATTGGAAATGGTTGCAGGTGCCGGACGAGTGGGCCTTCATTTAGGACCGTTTGGTTTCGTAGGGTTTGAATGGGGCTAATTTGGCTGTAGAAGGCTGAAAATTTGCCACAAGAAGTTTATAAAAGCTTGCTTTTTAATTAGAGCAAGCTTTTTATTTCGTTAGTATCACTGTAATAAAAATATAGAGAAATTCAAACATGGTGCACAATCAGCTTCTTGCTCTGATAATCCAGCACCGCCACATCCATATCAAACAAATCCCTGATATTTTCTTCCGTAAACACCTCTTCCGGCCTGCCGGTCAGGGCTACGCGGCCGTTTTTCATCGCCACCACGAAATCCGCATACGCCGCCGCCTGATTGATGTCGTGCAGCACCACCACCGTCGTGCGTTTGTGTTCGTGCGTCAGCCGCTGCAACAGGCGCATCAGCGCGCGGGCGTGGTACATGTCCAGATTGTTCAGCGGTTCGTCCAGCAGCACATAGTCCGTGCATTGGCAGAACACCATCGCAATCATCGCCCGCTGCCGCTGCCCGCCCGAAAGCTCGGTCAGGTAGCGGTCGGCAAAACTTTCGAGCAGGAACTCGCCAAGCGCGTTTCCGACAACCGCCTTGTCCGTTTCAGACGGCCTGCCCTGATGGTAGGGGTAACGTCCGAACATCAGCAGGTCGCGCACGGTGATGCGGCTCATGATGCTGTTTTCCTGCGTCAGAATCGACAGCGTTTTGGCCAGTTCGGCGGTCGGCGTGGAGGAAACGTCTTTGCCCGCATAACTGATCCGGCCGCGCTCCAGCGGGCGCAGGCGCGCCATAAACGACAGCAGCGTCGATTTGCCCGCGCCGTTCGGCCCGATAAGCGCGGTAATCCCGCCCTGCGGAATTTCAAGGCTGACATCGTCTAGGATAAGTTGGGCGCCGATTTTGTGGCTGACGTTGCGGATGCTGATCATGGTGTCTGAACGGTGTGTGTTGGAAGGAAAGCGGTATGTTTGTCTGAAACGGGTGATGGGGCCGTCTGAAATGCCGACGGTGCGGCACTAGGCCGCGCGCACGTCCACAAATTGCGGGTCGTCGGCCAAATCCAGCAGAAACGCCTTCACCCGCGCCTGCCAGAGTTCGCCGAAGCGTTTGAGTTCTTCCGGCGTGGCCGTCCCGCCCACGGCTTTGGGCATGAGTTCGCGCATTTCGGGCGCGAAGGGGTACATGCCTGCGTTGAGGCTGACGGCGACGGTTTTGCCGTTGTCTTTGCGGCGCAGGGTCAGCACGGCGTCGGTGCCGGCGTCGAAACTCAAGAGGTTGCGGCGGGAAAACCGTCCGTGCGGGCCGATGCCTCCGAAGCCGGTTTCCGGCGCGGCGCCGGTCAGAAGCTGGGCGACGGCCGCGGTTACGCCGACCGTTCCCTCGTCGCGCGCGCCCTGCATGGCGACTTCGATTTCGCCGCGCTGCGGCAGCTCGGTACCGTACAGCGCCTGCAAGCCTTTGAGCACCATCAGATAAGCGCCGGCGACGGTAGGGCAGGAATGCCCGCACAGGCGCACTGCGTCGGCATAGCGGTATTCCATGATGCCGTGCTCCGCCGCACCGAGAAATTCGGCGAGCTTGTCCTGCACCCGCAACACGGGTGCCTGATTGAAAAATTCGGGGTATTTTACCTGGGTCATGACCATCTCCTTATGAGGCCGTCTGAAAAAACAGGGGCGGGCGGTGCCGCGTTTTCAGACGGCCTGTTTATTTCCGTTTCCTTAAAATCAAATACAAAAACACCAGCCCGCCCGCAAATTCGACCACTACACTCAACACGGCCTTCATGCCCAGCAGGTGTTCGAACAGGGTTTGCCCGCCGACCAGCAGGATGCCCGCGGTGCAGAAGGCCAGCGGCAGGCGCACGGCGTGTTTCATGCTGGAGGCGAGGTGGTTGGTCAGCGCGGCGACGAGCAGGCCGAAGAAGCTGACCGGGCCGACCACGGCGGTGGAAGTGGCGGTTAGCGCGGCAATCCAAAGCAATATCCACAAAGTATTGCGCGTGTAGTTTATGCCCAGATTGACGGTTTGGTCGCGGCCGAGCATATAGACGTCGAGGCGGTGGCGTTCGCGCCAGACGAAGAGCACGCTGGCGGCGATGACCGCCGCACCGATGCCGAGCAGCTTTTGGTTGACGGTATTGAACGAAGCGAAGGTATAGGCCTGGGCGACGGCAAATTCCTCCGGGTCTATCATGCGTTGCAGCAGCGACGAAAGGCTGCGGAACAAAACGCCGAAAATCACCCCTATCAGTATCATCCGCGCCAAATCGCGTCCGCCCTGTTTCATCAGGATGAAAAACAGCAGCACCGAGCCGCCCATCATCGCGACCAGTTCGAAGCCGAACTTGCCCGCCGGCGGCAACTGCGAGTAACCCGCGCCGCCGAGGGCAAACACGAGCAGCGTCTGCAAAAAGATGTACAGCGAATCGAAGCCGAGGATGGAGGGAGTGAGAATCGGATTGTTGGTCAGCGTCTGGAAAAGCATGGTCGACACGCCCACCGCATAGGCCACCGTCAGCAGCGCGGCGAGTTTGCCCAGCCGCAGCGGCAGCACGAAATCCCAGTTGCCGCCCGCGTCCAGCGTGAGGAACAGGGCGCACGAAGCCAGCAGCAGGGCGGCCGCCGTCCACAGCGACCTGCCGCCGCCCTGCATGAATCCGATATGGTTTTCAGACGGCATGGGCGGGCTTCCTCAGCAATAACCACAAAAACAGCACCGTACCCGCTACGCCGAACACGACGGATACGGGGATTTCAAACGGAAACACGATGACGCGGCCGATGATGTCGCACAACAAAACCGACGACGCGCCGAGCAGGGCGACCGCCGGCAGGCTGCGGCGCAGCCTGTCGCCCATGATGCGGCTGACGATGTTGGGCACGACCAGCCCGATAAACGGAATATTGCCGACGGTAACGACCACCAGCGAGGTAATCAGCGCGACGATAACCAATCCCGACCACAATATCGTATTGCGGTTCAGGCCGAGGTTGACGCTGACCGTTTCGCCCAGGCCCGCGATGGTGAGCCGGTCGGCAATCAGATAGGCCGCCAGCGCCAGTATGCCGGTGAACCACAGCAGTTCGTAGCGGCCGAGCAGCACGCCGGAGAAATCGCCCTGTTGCCAGATGCCGAGCATTTGCAGCATATCGGTTTCGTAACCGATAAACACCGCCGCCGATTCAATCACGCCGCCGAAGATAATCCCCACCAGCGGCACCATCAGCTGCGCCGTTGGCGGCAGCCTGCGGATTAAGGCCATGAACAGTAGCATCCCCGTCAGCGCGGCCGCGGCGGCCACCGCCATTTTCCCCATCAGCGCCGCGGCAGGGAAAAACAGCGACATCAGCAGCAGGCCCAGCGCCGCGCTCTGGCTGGCGCCGACCATCGAAGGTTCGACAAAGCGGTTGCGCATCAGAATCTGCATAATCATCCCCGCCACCGCCATCGACGCGCCGGTCAACACGAGGGCCGACGTGCGCGGCAGGCGGCTGACGAGCATGAGCCGCATGTCGTCCGACAGCGAAAGGACGTGCCGCCAACTGAAATCGGCAACGCCGACGGAGAGGCTGACGATAAAGAGTACCGCCAGCGCCAGCAGGTTCGACAGGTTGAAATAAGAAGGTTTCGGAGGCATAGGTTCGGTGGGGACGGGTTTCAGACGGCCTCAAACCGTCATCGGGGCCGTCTGAAAAACAAAAAACGAAAACCGGCGGCGCGTCAGTATTCCGACAGCGGTTTTTCCGGGTCGTAGCCGCCGTCGCTTTCCTTAACGACGGCCTGCCCGCAGATAATGTGTTCGCCGTCGAACGTGAGGGTGGGGTTGCCGTACAGCTCCCAGCCGTTTTGCAAGGCTTCGGTAACGCGGCGGCAGAACGAGGCGTCGTCCGGCCCGGTGAGGTAGCGGTAGAGTTTCATGAGCGGTTTCTCCAGTGTGAAAACATTTTCAGACGGCCTCAAAAGCAGGACGGGGCCGTCTGAAACAGTATAGTGAAATATCTAAAAAACAGTAACGGCCATATTCGGTAATCTACTCTTTCCGAGCGGCGGGAAGGTGGCGGAAAAGGGACAAGATTGCCGTTGCGGCGCACAGGCCGTCTGAAATCCCACTGCCGCCATGCCTTGCATCGTTATATTTCACGCTGTCGGTTTATTTGGCGGCGTTAAACGCTTCCGTTACCTGTTTGGACGCATTCAGCAATTCCTGGGCGCCGCCTGCGGCAAGGTAGGTTTCCGGCGGCAGGTAGACCACCTGTCCCTTTTTCCAAGCCGTCGTTTCGGCCACCAGCGGATTGTCCAAAACATCTTTGGCCGCCTTGCCTTCCTCGCCGATGGCGGCAGAACGGTCCAGCACAAACAACCAGTCGGGATTGGTTTTTTTAATGTATTCGAACGTAACGGGCTGGCCGTGGTTGCCCTTTTCCTTAATGGAGGAGTCGGCGGCAGGCACGCCGATGTCTTGGTGAAGCCAGCCGCCCAGGCGCGAGCCGGTGCCAAAGGCGGACATCTTGCCGCCGTTGACCAGAATCACCAGCCCCTTGCCCTTGCCTAGGGCGGCGGCCTTGGCCGCTTCAAACGAAGCGTCGATTTCCGCTTTCAATTTGTCCGCCTCCGCCTGTTTGCCGAAAATCTGCGCCAGCGCGTCGATGCGCTCTTTCGCACTGTCTTTCAGGTGCGCGGTGTCGGCGGTCATTTCGATGGTGGGAGCAATCCGGCTCAGTTGGTCGAACGCTTTGGCCGTGCGGCTGCCGATGATGACAAGCTGCGGCTTGTAGGCGTTCAACGCCTCATAGTCAGGTTCGAACAGCGTTCCCGCCGGTTTGGTCTGCTTGAAATAGGCGTCGAGATAGGGCAGCAGGTTTTTGTCGACGGACATACCCGTCGGCACGCCCAGCTTGTTTAAAGTATCAAGCATACCCAAATCGTACACGGCGACGCGCTCCGGATTCCGCGGAACGGCCGCCTCGCCCCGTGTGGTTTTGACCGTAACGCTCGGTCCTTCGATTTTGGCGGACGCCATCACGCCGGAAGCAGAACCGGCGGGCTGGGCGGAATCTTTCTGCGAACATGCGCCTAAAGCCAAAGCGCAGCATACGGCAAGAGCGGTGAAACGTAACATTTTGATTGTGTCTCCAAGCAGGATGAGGCCGTCTGAAACGACGGGCAAGAAAGGATGAGAATTATTCGCTTTTATTTTGACATAAACCAATCATATTTGCCAGCACGCCAAACCGATGGCCTGAAGGACGGGGAGCGGTGTATTGTGCGGAATAGATTTTTCAAATCATTATCTGGGTTTCTATTGCCTGCCGAATGTGCTATCGTGCCGGCAAAAACAACCGCCCGTCAGGATTTCCCATGTCCCGCAATCTTTCCCTGCAACCGCCGCAGTTTGCCGAGTTGCCCGCTACATTCTATTCGAGCGTCAATCCCGAACCCTTGAACCGGCCATATTGGGTGGCCTTCAATCCCAGTTTGGCGGAAGCATTGGGCTTGGATGAGGATTTTCAGACGGCCTCCAACCTCGCCTATCTCTCCGGCAGCGCGGAGCATTACCGGCCGCAGCCGCTGGCAACCGTGTACAGCGGCCATCAGTTCGGCGCGTATACCCCGCGGCTGGGCGACGGGCGCGCGCTGTTGCTGGGCGATTCCGAAGACAGGCACGGCCGGCGTTGGGAATGGCAGCTCAAAGGCGCGGGCAAAACGCCGTATTCCCGCTTTGCCGACGGCCGCGCGGTGCTGCGTTCGAGCATACGCGAATACCTCTGTTCCGAAGCCATGCACGGTTTGGACATCCCGACCACGCGCGCGTTGGCCTTGTGCGGCAGCCAGGACCCCGTGTACCGCGAACGACAGGAAACCGCCGCCGTCTTGACGCGCATCGCACCGAGCTTTATCCGCTTCGGACACTTTGAATACCTGTTTTACCAAGGCCGCGAAGCCGAATTGAAACTGCTCGCCGACTTTCTAATCCGCCATCACTATCCCGACTGCCGTGCCGCCGCCAACCCCTACGCCGAACTGTTGCACCAAATCGGCCTTCGCACCGCCTCGCTTGCCGCCGCATGGCAGAGCGTCGGTTTCTGCCACGGCGTGCTGAATACCGACAATATGTCCGCGCTGGGGCTGACGATAGACTACGGCCCGTTCGGTTTTATGGACGCCTACGACCGCCACCATGTCAGCAATCATTCCGACGGCAAGGGCCGCTATGCCTACAACGCCCAGCCCTATATCGCGCACTGGAATTTTTCCGCACTGGCCAACTGCTTTGAAAGCCTTGTGCCCGAAGAGTTTATCAATCAAACGCTCGAACAGTGGCCCGATGTTTTTCAGACGGTCTATCTGCACAAAATGCGCGGGAAACTCGGTTTGCAACATGCCGAAAGCGGCGATGATGCCTTGATTGCCGACCTGTTTGCCGCCTTGCAGGACGCCAGCGTCGATTTCACCCTGTTTTTCAGGCATCTGGCCAAAATCAGCCATGTCCACGGCGACCCGCTGCCGCTTGAATTGGAAAACCTGTTCGGCGGCAACGTAACGCCGGTGTTCAATCTCTGGCTGGGTTTATACCGACGGCGGCTGCGCGGTGAAAACAGCCGCTCCGCCGAACGCGCGGAACGCATGAACCGCACCAACCCGCTGTACGTTTTGCGTAACCATCTTGCCGAACAGGCCATTGTTTTGGCGCAAAGCGGCGACTACCGCGAAATCGAACGCCTGCGCCGCTGCTTGGAAAACCCGTTTGAAGAGCGTGCGGAGTTCGCCGATTTCGCCGAACCGCCGCCTGCGGGCAGTACGCCTGTCCGGGTAAGCTGCTCGAGTTGAACGGAACGGACATATTGGAAAAAAGGCCGTCTGAAACATTCAGACGGCCTTTTGTGTGCCGGAAAACCCTGTCAGGCCGGTTCCGCCATTTCCAACGCCTGTTTGATGTCCACGGCAACGACGCGCGATACGCCTTTTT
>ERZ772994.9-NODE-9-length-37125-cov-7.51411_pt1 | contig 37125 bp, 37 predicted proteins | sample MGYA00580679_ERZ772994 | MGnify/ENA primary metagenome ERZ772994 (study PRJEB29015, sample SAMEA2738057) | human oral metagenome | biome: human oral; feature: human-associated habitat; material: saliva | place: China | collected 2224 ...
AAGCGGGCGAAGTCGGCTCTTCCACCATGCCGCACAAAGTCAACCCCATCGACTTCGAAAACTCCGAAGGCAACCTCGGCATGGCCAACGCCGTATTGGGCTTCTTATCCGAAAAACTGCCCGTCTCCCGCTGGCAGCGTGACCTAACCGACAGCACCGTCCTGCGCAATATGGGCGTAGGCGTAGGCTATGCCGTGTTGGGTTTCGCCGCCCATCTGCGCGGCCTGAACAAGCTCGAACCCAACCCCGCCGCGCTGGCTGCCGATTTGGATGCCACTTGGGAGCTGCTCGCCGAGCCGATTCAAACCGTTATGCGCCGCCACGGTGTCGCCAATCCTTACGAAAAACTGAAAGACCTGACGCGCGGCAAAGGCGGCATCACGCCCGAAGTGCTGAAAGTCTTCATCGAATCGCTGGAAATCCCCGCCGAAGCCAAATCCCAACTGCTCGCCCTGACCCCCGCGCTGTACATCGGCAAAGCGGAAGAATTGGCGAAACGGATTTAATGCAGCCTTGATGATTTGAGATTGAGTTGCAATCAAAAGGCCGTCTGAAAACTACTCTTCATGGTTTTCAGACGGCCTTTTTTTGTTTTCAAACCTGCTTATCAAGCCAAATCAAGCTGTTTTTCCAGATTCTCCACCAACTGGTCGTCCAACCCCAAAGCCTGCGACAGACGGGTTAAGAACACGATTTCTTTACGCGACAAATCGGCGCACACCAATCTTGCGGCCAGATAGGTCTCCGCCGCCAAAGCCTCATCGTTGCCGACGGCTGCGGCGAGTTCCTCGACCGTTGCCGGTTTTTCATATTCAGCGGCAAGCCAGGCGGCAGTTTCCGCATCTGTGCCGCTTTCGCGGGCAATGACCTGTTTTTCCGCCTCGTCAATCAGCCCGTCTGATGCCGCGGCCGCAATCATAGTGCGCAGAATCACGTGGCTGTGTGTCTCGGCAAGTTGTCCGGCAGGTTCGAACGCCTGCTGCGGCAATTCGGGTTGGTTGCGGTTTTGCTGCCAGCTTTGGTAACCCTTGTAGGCAATATAACCCAAAGCCGCGACCGAACCGGCTTTGACCAGTTTTTGGGTGTTTTTCTTTTTCATCAGCATGGAAGCCAGTCCCGCTGCCAACGCGCCGCCGGTGAAAGAATTGAGCGGGCTGTTGGATACGGATTGGCTGCCTTTTTGAACCGTTCCCAAAATTTGGTTGAGCAGGTTGTTGAAATTCATCGTGATTGTCCTTTTGAGAATATGGTTTGAAAAATATGGGGCGTTTTCAGGAAAAAATAAAGCGCCGATAGGTTAAATGGTGCAAAACACAAGTTTTCAGACGGCCTCCCGACTCTTTCGGTACAATTTCCCTTTTTATTCCGTCTTCGCCGAACTTTATGACCGATACCGCCCAAATCATTACCAGCTACGGCCGCCGCTACATCGTGCGCACGCCCGACGGCAAAACCTACGAAGCCAGCACGCGCAAAAAGCGGGTGGATTTCGCCTGCGGCGACCGCGTGCATATCCAAAACATCAACGCCGAACAAGCCGTCATCGAAGACTATCTCCCGCGCGAAAGCCTGCTCTACCGCCAAGACGCTTGGAAAACCAAGCTCATCGCCGCCAATGTCACCCAGCTCCTTATCGTTACCGCCGCCGTTCCCTCGCCCAGCGAAGCCCTGTTGCAACGCGCACTCCTTGCCGCCGAAGCCGCGGGTATCCAAGCCGTCATCATCCTGAACAAAGCCGACCTGCCCGAAACCGCCCTCTGGCGCGAAAAACTCAAATTCTACGAAACGCTCGGTTATCCCGTCATCGAAACCCGCGCATTGGAAAACGCCGACATCCTGCGCCCCGTCCTGCAAGGGCATACCAACATCCTGCTCGGACAAAGCGGCATGGGTAAATCCACCCTGACCAACGCCCTCCTGGGCAACCAAACCGCCCGCACCGGCGACATCTCCACCGCGCTCGATTCCGGCAAACACACCACCACCCACGCCCAGCTTTACGATTTAAACGAAAAAACCCAATTAATCGACTCCCCCGGTTTGCAAGAATTCGGCCTGCACCACCTCCAAGCCGCCGACCTGCTGCAATACTTCCCCGACCTGAGCCACCTCGTCGGGCAATGCCGCTTCCACAACTGCACCCACCGCGCCGAACCCGGCTGCGCGGTAAAAGCCGCTGCGGACAATCAAAAAGTCCTTGCCGAGCGGGTAGCGTTTTTACAGCGCATTACGGATGAATTACGGCGTTGAGCGGTCGGCATTTTAAACCGCCGGTTGTTTGAGAAGATTGATTACCGTGTCGTCGTTGAGGCCGTCTGAAACTTGTTTCAGACGGCCTCAAGCATCTAAAAATGCTACAATACCGCTTTGATTTTTTGCCCGCATCATCATGAAAAAAGCCCCAAAATCCTTTGAAGAAGCCCTCGCCCGCCTCGAAACCCTGACCCAGTCGATGCAAAGCAGCGAAATGCCGCTGGAAGACGCTTTGGCAGCCTATCAGGAAGGCAACGAGCTGGTCAGATACTGCCAAACCAAGCTGGCGGAAGTCGAACAAAAGCTGCAAGTATTGGACGCGGGCGAACTGAAGGAGCTGAACCTTGAACCCGGCGAATGAATTGAAAGCATGGCAGCAAAAAGCCCAAGCGCAGACCGAATTGCTGCTGGAGCGTTTCCTGCCGTCTGAAAACCAAGTGCCGCACACGCTGCACGAAGCTATGCGTTACGTTACCCTCGGCGGCGGCAAACGGCTACGCCCGCTCTTGGTGCTCGCCTCGTCCGAATTGGGCGATGCCGACCAAAACGCCGTCGAACAAGCCATGGCAGCGATTGAAATGGTACACGTCTATTCCTTGGTTCACGACGATATGCCCGCCATGGACAACGACAGCCTGCGGCGCGGCAAACCGACCTGCCATGTGCAATACGACGAAGCCACCGCCCTTTTGGTCGGCGACGCGCTGCAAACCCAAGCCTTCGACGTATTGAGCCGTCCGACCGGACTGCCTGCCGAACGCCAAATCGCCATGTTGTCCACGCTCGCCAAAGCATCCGGCAGCCTCGGCATGGCGGGCGGACAAGCCATCGACCTTGCCAACGTCGGCAAAGCCATGAATCAGGCGCAGTTGGAGCAGATGCACAGCCTCAAAACCGGCGCCCTCATCCGTGCCGCCGCCGTATTGGGCGCGCTTGCCTGCCCCGATTTAGATTCAGACGACGTCCGCACCTTGGACAGTTACGCCGCCAAACTCGGCTTAGCGTTCCAAGTTATCGATGACGTGTTGGACTGCGAAGCCGACACTGCTACTTTGGGCAAAACCGCCGGCAAAGACAGCGACAACGACAAACCGACCTACGTCAAACTGATGGGTCTGCAAGCCGCCCGCGCCTACGCCGAAACCCTGACCACCGAAGCCGCCGCCCTGCTCGAACCTTTCGGCGCAAAAGCCCTGCGGCTGAATCAGTTGGCACGGTTCGTTACAGCTAGGAAGAATTAGCGGGCTGCAAAGACAGTAGGTCCGAAAAAACATGGGTTAATCTACTTCAGCCCCTAAATTATTAATTTTTTGCTTCCTAAAAGTCCTCTCTTAAAGAATCTAGTGCAGATTCATCTACTCGCAAAGTATCCACCAGCGCACGCAAGGCTGCTGAAATTCTACGGTCGGAGTAATAAAGAAAAAAACCAGGTATGGACGGGCTGTATTCAGAGAGAACTTGTATCAGCTTCCCTTCCTCCAGTTGCTGTGTAACCAACTCTTCAGCAGAATAGGCCAGCCCTAAGCCTTGAACGGCAGCATCTACAATCAAGTCAGCATCGTCTAAAATTAGGCCTCCTGAAACCTCTATGCTAAAAGTTTGATGATGTTGCTCGAAAACCCAGTTTTCTATACCGCCGTTAGTGATAGTACGGCGGTTGATGCATTGATGCAAATGCAGATCTTGCGGTGTTTTCGGCTTCGGATGACAGGCAAAATAGTCTGGGGAGCCCACGACTGCTATCTTAATATCGGGCGTAATTCTCACGGCCACCATATCCCGTTCCAGATGTTTGCCGAGACGAATACCAGCATCAAATCCCTCACCAACAATATCTGCAAAGCGGTTTTCTGCTGCAATTTCTAGCCTGATATCCGAATAATGTTGTTGAAAAGCTTGCAGCTTGGGTAACAACACATGTGCGGCGATAACGCGAGGCATATTAAGGCGTACTGTGCCAGTGGGAGCTACACGGAAGCGATTTAGCATTTCAATAGCATTGTCAATTCTGCCAAATGCCGGTACAACTTGCTCAAATAAAACCTGTCCGGCCTCGGTAAGTGAGAGTTTACGAGTGGTACGGTTGAGAAGGCGGATACCAAGCCGTTCTTCTAAAGCACGCATGCTATGCGACAGCGTAGACGGTTTGACATTTAGGCTGGCCGCTGCACGCCGAAAATTGCCCTGCTGTACAATGATAACGAAAGCTGCCAGTTCACCCAGCTCGGTACTACGCATAATTAATGGCCCTTGTGCAATAATGTATACAATTTATGGTGTCTTATTTTAAACAGTAGTAAAGACTATAATTATATATAATTGAATATCATCAAAAAATTGGAGGAAACACATGCACGCTTTTGTTACTGGTGCTACAGGTTTGTTGGGAAATAATTTAGTATATGCCTTATTGGCAAACAATATTCAAGTAACTGCTCTAGTACGTAGCGCAGAAAAAGCCAAGAAGCAATTCCCCAATATACCATTAAATTGGGTAGAGGGGGATTTATGCAATCCTGAAAGTTATCGCGCAAAATTGGTTGGATGCGACTGTCTCTTTCATACTGCCGCCTATTTTCGGGATAGCCTCAAAGGTGGCAAACACTGGCAAGGGTTGTATGACACAAATGTAAAAGGGACTGAAGACTTACTTCAAGCAGCTTATGAAGTGGGCATTCGGCGTATGGTACATACTTCTTCCATTGCTGTATTGTACGGGGAACGGAATCAGTTAATTAACGAAACCATGTCGCGCCCAAGGAATGATCCCGACGATTATTATCGCAGCAAAATCATGAGTGAAGAAGTAGTAAATCGTTTTCTTGCCAAGCATCCGGATATGTTTGCCTGCTTTGTTTTGCCCGGCTGGATGTTTGGCCCTGGAGACATAGGCCCTACCTCGTCCGGCCAGTTTGTGATGGATTATATGCAGAAAAAACTGCCTGGTATATTACCAGCCAGTTTTAGTGCAGTTGACGCTCGCGACGTAGCCGAACACCTAATCCTGGCTATGGAAAAAGGTCGTAGAGGTGAACGCTATCTTGCTGCTGGTCGACATGTGACCATGCATGACTTAGTGAAGGAATTGGAACAAGTAAGCCATATACCTGCACCGACTAAGCAGATTCCCCTTTTTATGCTACGCTTGATTGCACAAACTCAGGAAATCTACCATTGGTTGACTAAAAAGCCAATATTATTGAGCAAATCCAGCGTTAACCTTATTGCGCGTGAATATCTACGTACTCATTTCAGCCATGAAAAAAGTGAGCGTGAACTTGGTGGTACGTTTCGACCATTTAAGGAAACATTAAGCGATGTACTACGATGGTATCACCAACATAATTTTTTATGAAAAAGTTTGGGATTAAATCAGCATGATTGATTTAACTTAACAATTTGTTGAACTTTATAATTTTGTTTTTCAGTATTTAAAGGAACGTACCATCTTTTTGTAATTTTACTTCAGAAATAGACAACTTTGAAGGATGGAGGAGTAATTTATTATGACATCAGCAATTCACAATGAGGGTTTTTTACATCGTTTTTTAAAATTTGCTGAAAATTATCCAAATGCTATAGCAATTAACGATATAGATAATGATAGGCAGTTAAGCTATAAGCAATTGAATGATTTAGCAAAAAAAAAGAAAAATGATTTGCTATCCATTGGCGTCAAAGAAAATAGTAAAGTTGCATTAATATTACCTAATGGACTTGATTTTATAGCATGTTATTTAGCGTTGATTAGCATCAGAGCATTACCAATTATTATTAATAATAAACTCAATTCATTTGAGGTTAGTCAAATTTTTAATGTGCTAAGACCAAGATTTATTATTACGAATCAAGATTTTTATGATGACAAAATTGAAATTTTGTCACAAGAAATCTATTCCTATTTAATTGTATTGTGCAATAGTAATGATGAATTTTATTTTAAAGAAGACGATCTTGATTTAAATATAAAAACTAAATTTTCAGAAAATTTGAGTGCTCCTGATGGAAATCCAATTGTTTCCTTGCAGTTTACTTGGCGCGGAACGGGCCGCCCCTTTCCTGTTGCCCATCGTTATTTAGAAATGACCTATTCAACAGATGGCTTACATGAAAATTTTTATAAGCAAGGTGTTGGTAGTGTCCATTTAGTAACGTTGCCATTATATGCAATTTTTGGGTTATCCGTAATGTTGATTTACCCACTTAGTATTGGTGCTACGTTATTGATTACTAATACACTTCTTAAACGTGATTTGGCAGATGTTCTATCAACTTACCAAGTTAGTTTCGCTTGTCTTGTTCCTGATGTAATTCGCTACTTTAATGCACAATTAATGAAACGTAAGCAAAATATAACAGGTTTAAATTCGAAGTTAATGATTTATTCGGGCGGAGGGCATTTACCAGCAAATGATGCAGAAAAACTCAGCTCCCTACTCGGTTGCGGACCAGTTCTACAAGGATATGGCTTGACTGAGAGTTTACCAATTGTTGTACAAAATACTTTAGGAAAAAAATATCGAGGTGCAATGGGGCAAGTTATTCGTGGTGCAGAAGTCCGAATAATAAATGCTAATGGAGATGATGTCCCCAAGGGAAGCATTGGTGAATTAATAGTTAGAGGTAGTATGGTAGTAAAAGATTATTATGAAGATGATGAAGGGACATCCTTATTCTTTAGGGATGGATGGTTTCATACTGGTGACTTAGTATGGAGCAATAATGAAGATCATTTATTTTTTGTTTGTCAACGATTACGCATTTCCAAAATAAGAGCACAAATGATTGATCTATGTGATATAGAGTTTGCGGCTTTACGTCATCCGTTGGTTAAAAAAGCTCGCGCATGGATTGTTCCTGATAAGAATGAGGCCAATTCAATTTTCTTAAGTGTGAAGGTTACTGATGAAAATATAACTTCTCGAGAATTAACTTCATTTATGGGTAAATATCTTTCTAATTTTAAATTACCACGAAAAATTCAAGTGTTAAGAGCTTCTGAGCCGGAGTGTCAAAATGCAAGTTGATACTACTCAGCCGGTACTAGCAGTTTTTGATTTTGATGGAACATTGACCAATAGGCACACTTTTTGGAGATATATAAGATTCATTCATGGTCCATATTTTTTCTGGGTAAATATATTTTTTCTTTCTCCTTTAATTTTTACTGTTTTATTAGGTATTATTCCAATAATGCAGGCCAGGAGGAAATTTATTCATCATTTTTTATCAGGTATTGATATAGAAATAGAAAAAGCTATGGCAAAATATTATGTAAATGAATATTTACCATTGTATTTGAGGCCTCAAGCATTAAGACGTTTGGATTGGCATCAGAGCCAAGGTCATCTTGTTGCGTTAGTAAGCAATTCTCCTGAGAACTATTTAAAAATATGGGGAAAACAAATCAACTTTGATATCGTATGTGGTACTAGGTTGGGCATTCATGGGCAAAAATTGAGCGGTGATGTTGTAGGAAGAGATTGTGTCGGAGAAGAGAAGGTTCGTCGACTACGGGAAATACTACCTGATTTAGATCGATATCAAATTTATGTATATGGAGATTCATCAGGTGATTATCCAATGCTTAGTATTGCAACATTTCCTTTTTATAGAAATTGGTATTAACTATGGTTACTAATACAGAACAGATAAAAATTAATCCTGAAATATTAATCGTTGGGGCTGGCCCAATAGGTTTATCGTTAGCTATTTTGCTTAGGCAATATGGTGTTCCATTTAGAATTATTGAAAAGAATGATGGCCCATCTACTGCAACAAAAGCTATGGCAATTCATTCTCGAACTTTAGAAATTTTTCGTGAATTAGGTATAGTTGATGAGGTAATAAATCAAGGTTTTCCTATAAAAACGTTTTCAATTCAATCAGAGAAAAAACGTATTCTTAATTATGATTTCTCTTTGCTTGAGGCAGCTTGGCCCATGCTTCTAAGCTTACCTCAACCAGATGTAGAGCAGCTCATGCTAAAACGACTAGAATATTTAGGAGTTAGAGTAGAGTGGAATACATGTTTGCTTGATATTAGGAAAGAAGAGCAACGAGTCGATGTATTATTACAAAAAAATAGTGGTACAGAAAATCAAGAATGGCTATCGTATCGATGGTTGTGTGCCTGTGATGGTGCTCGTAGTTCAGTACGTAAACAACTTAAATTAGATTTTTTAGGAGCTTCTTACGATTCCTATTTTATGCTTACTGATGCAAATATAGAATGGGATCAACCTTGTGACGAAGGAGCTTTTTTCCTTGGCTCCGCAGAAGGGTATGTTGCAGTAGCTCCAATTGATGGTAAGGGGCGTTATAGATTATTTTTCGAAATGCCTCATGTCTTACCTCCTGAGGGTGAGCGCCCTCAATTAGATTTGTCCACTTTTCAAAAATTATGTGATGGAAGAGGTAAAGTAATGACACTATCTAACTTATCTTCCATGACAATAGCTTCTTTTCAGCATAGACAAGTTAACCAATTGAAGCATGAATCTATTTTTTTGGTTGGCGATGCTGCACATATAGGCAGTCCAATTGGTGGACAATGGATGAATTTAGGCTTATCAGAAGCCTACAATTTAGGATGGAAGTTAGCTTGGGTATATAAAGGTTATGCTAGTAGTAAATTATTAGATAGTTATCATGATGAACGCTTTCCAGTTGCGCAAGAAGCTGAAAAGACCGCACATCGATTAACTAAGCTGATTACAACAAAAAATCCTGCGGCAGTCTATTTAAGGAATAATTTATTACCATTTATTACCAATAGAAAAAAGATCCAAAAAAAATTACCGTCAATGATTTCGGGTCATAATTACAATTATTGTAAAAGTAATTGGATATCTAATAAATTAAATAGTTGTGACTATAAATCTTGGAAGAAAAATTTTAAAAAAAGCTACCCCAGCTATTCTGCCCCTAGAGCAGGTCAATTGGCGCCTGATATCAATTTATGGACACCACCTAATAATAAACCTCAACGACTAAGTTCATTATTTCATCAAAAATTCTTATTGATGATATTTACTGCAGTTGATGAAGGTTCAGTATTCGTAGATTCCTATTTGGCTATGGCCAAAGCAATAGTTTCTAATTTTAGAGGAATCCAAGCTCGTTGTGTAATAGACAGTGTAGAGGTGAATAATATTGATTCTGCTGAAAATATCATTGCAGATCCTGATTGGAGACTTCACCACAGATACTGTGCTACTAGAGGCAATTTAGTTTTGATCAGGCCCGATGGATATATTGCTTTCCAAGGGAAGGATCCTGATGAATTGATTTCTTTTATAAAAGATAAATTATCTTTTTTAACAAACTAAATTGATTTAATTTTAATTGCTATATTTAAATAGCATTCTTATTTAATGGATTAGAGGATTATTTAATGACGAATAATAGCATAATAATACAAGAGTATATTGCAGCAAATAGTAAGATTGCGCAAAATTATTTTCAATTTACTACAGAAGTTCTTGGTTTAGTTGAAGACAATCCAAAGAAAATAGAAATCCTTGAAAAACTACTTACTCAAACTGAAGAAATAACCAATAAATTCATAGAAGCACATAAGCAATTATTGATAAAAGATAACTTAGTTTTAAATGAACATTTAGTTCTTGACAATGCCCAGTTACAAGATAATCAAGAAGAGTCTAATACTCGTCGATTAAAGCCAATAAAACAGCTGGGACAAATACAAGAAAAACTTTTATCTCCTAAAGAGTGGTTAAGAGACAAGTTAGTGGAAATGACAGGATATGAAGCGAACTGTATTGATTTTTCAATAGATTTCTCGGATATTGGACTTGATTCTCTTAGCATTTTAGATTTACATGAAGCAGTAGGTCAGCAATATCCATTGTTAGCTAAAAATTATCAATATGATGAAATGAATACCCCACAAAAATTATTAGATTTAATTTTAACAGTAACTAGTGAAAGTTATTCTGATTTGTCTTTTAATGGAAAAGAAAGTGAACAAACTATTCGTAATATTATTTCAGATTTAACAGGATTTTCCTTCAATGAGGTTGATTTATCTTTAAGTTTTGATGACTTAGGTATTGATTCTTTAGGGAGGATTGAATTTTTGGAAGCATTACAAACAACTTATCCTTCAATAAAAAATTTTAAAGATAATATAACTGATTTATTGGATTTAACACCTAAAGAGATTGCAAATTTTTTAGAAAAAAAAATTCTAAATATAAATAATAAAAGTGAAGATTTAAAAGAATCACTCTTTTACCAGCTTGAGCAGTTCAGCGTTATAGATAAATTTGATGAAGAAACTCCATTTTCTCAATATTTAACAGATGGCTTCATGCAAGCAAGAGTTTGGGAAAACATGAGCCAAAAGTTTGACTCTTGTCAATTCGCTGGGGAGGCTTTGATGTCCAGACGTAATATTAATGAAGCATTGAACCTATTATCTAGGTTAGGATAATTAATTATGGTTAATAATTTTATTAATTCAAATAATAATAATGAATTGGATTTTTGTTTTAGTGCAATGTCAGGAGAATTTCCAGGAGCTCCATCCATTGATAGCTTATGGGATTTATTGAAAGAAGGGAAGACTGCAAAAATCCATTCGTTATTACCAAATTGGAATATCAATCTTGAATCCATATTTGATGATAAACCCGGTTGTTGTAATAAAGTTTATTTGGATAAAGCATTTACATTAAATGAACCGGTTGGGAGTTTATCGCGTCAGCTTGAAATAGGAGAAAGAGTATTACATCAGTTATTTAAAGAACCAAAATTAGATTCTGTATCGTTACCGAAAGAGAAAGTTGGTTTAATTTTAGCAACATCATGGAGTGATGAAAGTTATTTTGCATCAGAACACGGTTTATCTGCAGGGGAGCAAGTTCAAGTCTTAGCTGATCAACTTCAATTAGGAGGCCCTGCGTTAACTATAGATACAGCATGTAGTTCTTTTCATTATGCTTTAGAAATGGGGAGGAATTTAATTATCAGTGGGCAAGCCGATCAAGTTGTAGTTATGGCAATTAATACTGTTTTAGCTCTACCACTATACTTAGGATTTTCACAATTAACAGCATTTTCTGCAGATGCATTTTTACGTGCCTTTGGGTCTGAGCCTAATGGAATTGTTCCAGCAGAGTGTGCTTGTGCTTTCTTATTAGAACCGCTGAATAGTGCGTTAGAATCAGGACGTGCTCCCTATGGTATATTAAAAGCTATAGGTTTGTCTTCTGATGGAAATGAAGGATCGGTATTTTCTCCAGGAGAAAATGCCCAGATAGCCGCGTATCAACGCGCATGGTTAGGATATGATCCTGAAAGTATTGACTATTTAGAAGCTCATGGTACAGGTACTCCTTTAGGAGATAAAACTGAATTAAACTCAATAAATAAATTTTTTGTTGATGGGAAAAAAACTAACAAACCACTAATATTGGGATCAATTAAAGCAAATTTAGGACATGCTCTAGCTGCTGCAGGAGGCCCCTCGTTAGCTAAGGCACTACTGATGCTAAAAAATCAGTACATCCCACCTCAACCTGATTATAAAATTAATTCAAATTTTCAAGATTCTGATATTAAATTAGCAACCTCTGATATTAGTGGACCAAGAAGATTAGATCGCATAGGTATTTCCAGCTTTGGTTTTGGAGGTTCAAATGCTCATATGATCATTGATAAACCTCACAGACAGAAAACTCAAGAATTAGTTGAAAACAATGGATGTTTAAAATTAAATTTAGCTGTGATTGATGCAGAGGTGGCTTTAGGAGGAGCCTTTAGTTTATCAGAATGGAATAAAGTTTTAAATTTTCCTAAACCCTTGCAATCTTTTCCAGTAGAACGATTCAGTAGGAAAGTAAATAAAGATTTAAAAAAAGGTTATTATTTAAACCAAAATCATACTATAGATGCTCATGGTTATTCTATGGGTCCTAAAGCGTTAGATCATATAGACCCTTATAAGTTGTTACTAACATCTTTAACAAGTTCGATAATTAATCGTTATCCTTCAATTGCAAACGATCAAAGAACAGGCGTCATGATATGTTGTAATACAGGTGGAGAAAGTTTTTCTAATGCATATACCCGATGTGACTACTTTAGATCAAAAATAGGTACTCCTCCGAATATAATTGTAGCTGATGTAGCATCTATGTTACCGTCAATGCTGTCTGGCTACGTTGCAAAAATTTTTAATTTGCGAGGATTCCATCAAACCTTGGCAGGTAAGGCAGGCCTATTATGGCATACTTTGTTAACTTTACCTTCGTGGTTAAATAATGGATTTGATCAAATTCTATTAGGAGCTGGCCGTTACATAAGTAGCTATAGTGAGCTACGTCACTGTGATAGTAATATGCAAACAGTCCATGGGGAAGGAGCAGGCATATTATTAATTAAACCCTGGATGAAAGAAGATAGTAATGGTTTAATATTATTACATTGTGCAGTTTTTGCAACACATGCTAGTACACTTAGTGATGCATGTTGTGTAGCAGGGATTGATATAAATAATATTACACAAGTTAATATTTGTGAATTAGACCCATTATATCAAGATGCTACGAAATGTTTGTATAAATCGAATGGTTGGTTATCTGAAGCTTGTGGTATTGAACATTTATTACAGCAAATAGTTTCGTTAACAGGGTATGGAGTGATTGAGGTTTGTCATTCTAGTAAGCCTGTCATGTGGATTTTTACTGAACGATTAGGTGATTATCCTAAGTCCCAAACATCTATTAATAAGAAATTACCTTATATTTTGAAATTTTCACAGTCAAAACTAATTGAACACGTTAATAAAAAAACTGATGTATCAGATAATGCTGAAAGGTTAGATGTATCCTTGAATTCCATTCACAAACAAGTTTCTATGACTGTATTACAAGGAATAAAAACGAGAAGCCTAATTATGGAGAAGTTAATGGATGTTGAGCAAAAAAATATATCTAAGGAAGCATCATATGAATTAATTAAAAATTGTAAGTGTTTACACGATTGTTGGAGCGCAACATTAATTGTTGATGAAGCTCACCCTTATTTTTTCGATCATCCATTAGACCATGTCCCTGGAATTTTATTAATAGCTGGTGCTTTGCAACTAATAGAGTATTCAAAAATTTTTGATAAGTTTAATTTTATTAATACTTTGAATGTTCGATTTAATAATTATGTTGATAAAAATTCAGAAATTAAATTAAAACTAAAAAAATGCAACCATTTAGAATGGGCTGTTTACATTGAACAATATGATAAAATTGTTTGTACAATAAAATTTACTTATAAGTTTATTAATGAAAATATATTGTCCTGTAAAAAAGATACAAATGATGTATTTAAAGTTGAATCTTGCCAGGATATTGAATTACTACATAAACATAGAACACAAAATGTCTTAGTAAGTAATTTATTCCTGGATGACAATGAATATTATGTTTTTACTACTCAAATAGCACATGACCATTTTTTCCTAAAAACAGAAACTAATAGGTACTTATCTATGGTTTATTTTTTAGAGATTGCCCGTCAGTGTTATATGCAAATTGCACATAAAATATTGCAAATTCCTTTAGGCATACCAATGAACTTAGTTATACTAGATTTTGCACTAAAAGTACCAATCCCCCGGGACTGTACTTTACGTATAAGTACGAATAAACAACAAGTGCCTAAAAGTAATAATTTAAACAATATAAGTTATTTATCATTATCTGATGGTGAAAGGATTATAGGTGAAGTAAAAATAATTGCTCAAGTTTTGGGGAGTTAATAGACTTACACAGCAAGTAGTTTTATCTTGTCTTTGTTGTGGATATTTATAACGTAAACAAAACACTGTCTTATTATATACTACTTTCTACGTTTTCTTCTAAGCACATACGGTAGCCTGAACAAGGTAAATTACTTGCTGCAGGGGACTCACTAATGGAACAGTAAAGCTTATACCGTTACCGGTAACCCCTTCATACCATACCTTCTTTCATAATGTTGAGGACTCCCTTCAAACTGGATTTTGTTTTCTAAGTTCCAAATTTATTTAGAACTGATTGAAACTTTAGGATAAATAAAATGAGTACAGTTACAGTTAGTATGGATATGGATGTTCCTGCTTCTACTATTTGGTTAATTTGGTCTGATTTGAAAAACTCTCCGAAATGGGATACAGATGTAGTTAATTGTGACATGGATGGAGAGTTTGAGGTTGGAACAAAAGGAATTTGTAATTTAAAAAATGGTTTACGAATGACTATAGTTATTAAAGAAATCAATTTTGGGAAAAGTTGGAGTAATAGTGCTAAACTTCTTGGTATGACGCTAATTTTTAATCATTGGTTGGATATTACTTCATCTAAGACATGCAAAGTAACTCATCAGGTTGATGTTAGTTTAGTTAAATTCCGACTATGCCGAGTTATGTTAAGGTATATTCTAAAGCGGTCGTTGAATAAATCTCTTATGAATATGAAGAAAATTACACATTAAAATTATAGCTATCCTAGCCCAAACTACTCTTACACAATGTCTTAATATGACGTGTATTAAATATTGGTAACGGTATAGCTTTATACTATCTCAATGTGCCTAGGAGCAAACGCAGAAAGTAGTATATAATAAAATTGTGGGAATAGACGTAAGTCGTAGAATAATAACTTTCTGTAAATTAAAAAACTATGGAATCAATGCGTTGGCCCTAATATCAATCCAACCAAGTTTTATCAAAAATGGTACTGTATTCCTACTAAAGCAGAATGAGAGCGATATCTTGTTTTTATGTTGTCTGACGGTAATAATGGCAAACCATTATTATGATAATCAACTTGTGAAGTCCTTAAATGGCGATAATCAAATGATAGACTATAGTCTTTATTAAATTTTGCCTTGAAGCCCATTCCAATCTGCCATGCCTTAACATTATCTTTGAAGGTTTCACCAAAAGGCACTCCTCCTGCTTTTAAATTTTTAACTGTTAAGCGACCATACCCAACTCCCCCACCCAAATAAGGTTCTATAGAAACTCCATCATTAACCTTCAGATTAACAGGAAAATCATACCAAATATTCGTAAAAACGCCTAGAAATGACTCACTGCCTTGTCCATCAATGACGGTATTCCCCTCGTAATAACGTTCACTAAACTTATTTAAAGAATTTTTTCTATAGTTCATTTCAATTTCTGGTCGTAATCCTGATTTCGAGTCCCAACCTGCAGTAACTCCAAATACATAACCACTCTTAATTGGCTTTTTAAAGTTCATTTTTACAAATTTTAAATCTTGTTGCTTGAGATATTGAGGGGATACCCAATTCCCTCCACCTTGGATCCCAATATAAGGGCTATTTTCAGCTGACTTTGCAATCGTCCAACTATTGGATAAAAAAATAAGTGAAAATATAATGATTTTTTTATTCATAATAAATGTCCACTAGGAGTTTAAAGGCTGTTTATGGAATATAAGAACTTTCATTTATGTTGTTGATACTCCATTAAGGATAGCTAAGCTTGTAAGCCCGCGTCCTATATATCCCAAATTTCTCGATTCTGTCTATCTTACTTTGTTTGCCAATTAAAGTTAAAGTGCGCACTCTGAGATTAATACGGAAATATTAAATTTATTGGCATTCAATACATCATAGCTTTTATAACAATTCCGTATAAACACCAACACCTCGCCTAACTTGCTAAAAATAAAAAAGATAGTTGATAATATTAGGATGACTGCGGTACAAATCTTGCCATTTGCTATTGGGTAAATAGAATACCAGAAATTTGTGGGTGGCGCCACAACACTTTTCGTCTGAGAGTCGAGATCGCATCAATCAATTTTACTTTTTCTATCAAATACTTTCACAAACAACGTAGAGTAGATTAAGCAGTTTTAGTTTATAGTGAGACTGCTATCTACACTATTTTATTGGCCCCAAACTTTCTTGTAATGGTATTGCTGCGTCTTGCTGTGCTATTGCTTTCATCTTGTATCTAAATAAATTTATCAGCTACTACTTAATAGAATAGACGTTTGCGATTCTTCTACTTCAGGAGTTCAGGAAATATTTTAAACTCTCCATTTAGGTAAGGCATTTTTTGAAGCCTGTGCCTATCCCGTGTGTGTCTAGTTTGATAAAGAAAGGTATATGGAAATTCTTCGATTGAAAAACAAGATGGGGGACGAGCGGAGAGAATATTTTATTTTGTTCTATTTTAAATTCTGTTTATTTTTGTTTGTTTAGTTACAATTAGGCACCATGCTACTATGGTTTTGTATTGTGAGTTATTTGATTGACTTGGAAAACTTTCACATTTTGAAATGGGTAATTTGATTAAAACAGAGCTCGGAGTCAAAGCCGAAACTGAACCCAGTTCCATAGCCGACTAAATCGCATGCATAAAACAGAATGGGAAAATGAGATTTGGAAATAACCAGGATATTGATCTCAAAATATAAAATAATGCCGTCTGTGAACTTTTCAAAAGGCATAAATAGCAACTTACCTACAGCAAGAAATTTCGGCAAAACCACATTAACGGTATTGAGAATTTTTGGAATCAGGCGAAACATGTCTTACGGAAATACAACGAAATTGACCAGAAAGTCTTTTCCTTTGTGCTTAAAAGAATGTGGGTTTTGTTTTAACTTTGGAACACCAAAGCAAGCAGTTAAAAAAACTTGCGGCTTTTTGGTGTGGCATTTAAGAGTTAATCTACTTCAACCCTTAAGTTTTATATATCTGAATGGACTGGGCAGACAAAGTCATTTTATAGTTAATCCTGTGGTGATGAAAGCCGTTGACATCCAAGCCATAATAACGACTCAAACTGCAGGAAATAAACTTTCCTTTTTGGCATTTTCACCACAATCCATATAAACCTTGCCTCCCGTTTGAGGATACCGAAAACATTACTTTGTCCTCTACCCCATTTTCCATTTGGAATAGCTCTCATCTAATTTCCTGAGGAACCCTCAAAAGCTGATCTGTTTCCTAAGCCAAATAGTGGCTGATGACGAGACAGATTTTACGGTAAACAGAGAATAGCTGTATTGGTCTGAATGCCTAAGATATTGGCAGCCGAACGTACAGTTACTTCCAGTACAAAATATTCTAGTAATTTTCTTTGTATGCACTTCCTTAATCTTCAGCGGGTTATCTTCATTTTGACAGCCTGTCATAACTGCTAATCTAATCAGCCTCTAATTATTTTTTAGTTAAAAGGCCGTCTGAAAACCCGTTTCAGACGGCCTTACGCTGTAAATCCTTAACCTACTAACAGATTAACGGTGTCTGTGCACCTGGCTGCCGATCACGCCGCCCAATGCGGCTCCACCCAAGGTAGAACCGGTGTCGCCACCGATAAGATTACCAGCCACCCCGCCGATAACTGCGCCGGTAGCGGTGTTGCGTTGGGTCTGGGTCATGCCGGCGCATGCACTCAACGAAGCTGCGACAGCCAGCAAAGCAAAGGTTTTGGTAAACATAGATTTCATGGTTTTATCTCCATAAGGGGTTAAACTGCAAGCGAAGTATGGCACAGAGTTTGTTTAACGGCCTATTCTGTTTGGTAAAGAGAATTAAAGCAGGGAAAAGTTTTACCGTATCGTCGCTTATGCCATAATTCCCCTTATTAATTTAATGCTGTCAACGGAAAGCCTGCGTTCGTTATGAGTATCTACACTGTGGCCCACATCGTTCATCTTTATTGTGCGATTGCCTTTGTGGGCGGAGTATTTTTTGAAATGCTGGTATTGTCGGTCATGCACACCAAACGCGTGTCGCGCGAGGCGCGGCGCGAAGTGGAGCGGGCGATGTCGTACCGCGCCGTACGCGTGATGCCGCCGGTGGTGGCCGTCTTGTTTCTGTCTGGGTTGGTCATGGTGTTCGACCGCTATACCGATATTCTGCGCCAGCCGCTTGCTTCGTCTTTCGGCACCTTGCTGGCCTTAAAAATACTGCTGGCTTTCAGCGTATTGGTACATTTTGCCATCGCCGTCGTCAAAATGCACCGCCGTACCCTGACCGTCGGCTGGTCGAAATACATCCACGCCGTCGTGTTCACCCATATGTTGTTTATCGTGCTTTTGGCTAAAGCCATGTTTTATTTCTCTTGGTAACGGCGGTTTTCAGACGGCCTTGACGCCGCGTGTTAGAATGCCGTCTGAAAACCATTGAAAGGAACCGCACACATGGCCGCACATCCATCGGTCGGCACGCCGCTTTTTTACGGCGTATTTTTTATTGCCGTATGTATCATGATTGCCGTCGATATGTTGTCGCTGAAAAAAAGCGGCGCGCATAAAATCAGCGTTAAAGAAGCGCTGGCTTGGAGCTGCATCTGGATTGCCGTATCCTGCGGTTTCGCGGGCTGGCTGTATTTCGAACTGGCCGGCAATCCTGCCTACGGTGCCGTTGTTGCCAAAGAGAAGGTGTTAGAATTTTTCACCGGCTATATCCTCGAAAAATCATTGGCGGTAGACAATATTTTCGTTTTCCTGATGATTTTCGGTTATTTCAAAGTTCCGCAGCAATACCAGCACCGCGTATTGCTCTACGGCGTGTTCGGCGCCATCGCCCTGCGCGCACTGATGATTTTCGTCGGCGCAGTACTGGTGCAGCAGTTTGAATGGGTACTCTATCTTTTCGGCGCATTCCTGCTGTATACCGGCATCCATATGATTAAGGCCGGCGGTGATGACGAAGATGAAGACCTGTCGAAAAACAAACTGTTGGGCTGGTTGCAAAAACACATTCCGGTCAGCCGCGTCCTCAACGGAGAAAAATTCTTCACGCTGGAAAACGGCAAACGCATCGCCACGCCGCTGCTATTGGTGTTGGTAATGATTGAATTGAGCGACGTGATTTTCGCGGTAGACAGCATCCCCGCCGTATTCGCCGTGACCACCGACCCGTTCATCGTCCTGACGTCCAACATTTTCGCCATTCTCGGTCTGCGCGCCATGTATTTTCTGCTGGCCGATGTTGCCGACCGCTTCGTCTTCCTGAAATACGGTTTGGCCTTCGTTTTAAGTTTTATCGGCGTAAAAATGCTGGCGATGCACTGGATACACATCCCGATTTCCATTTCCCTGTCGGTCGTATTCGGCGCACTCGGCGCCTCCGTATTGATTTCGCTGATTTACAGCAAAAAGTTGGAAAAACGCGGGCATTAATCAGCAGACATAAAACGTAAAACAGGCCGTCTGAAACATTTCCAGACGGCCTGTTTGCATATCGGCGGTCAAAGCAAACAACCGGATTACTTATTGGCCGCATCCTTCATTTTGTCGGCGGCTTTCTGAGTAGCGTCCGCAGCCTTGTCCAGAGAGTCTTTCATTGCCTCTTTGGCCGCAGATTTGGCTTTGTCGGCTGTTTCTTTCGCATCCGCCATAGCTTTGTGGGCAGATTCCTTGGCATCAGCCATTGCTTTGTCGGCAGAGGCTTTCGCATCAGCCGTTGCCTTATCCGCCGTTTCCTTCGCATCGGAAACCGCTTTGTCCGCCGCATCTTTAGCCGCAGAAGTCGCAGAATCAACGGCGGAAGCCGCATCAGTTTGAGCCGCGCTCACGTCGGAAGCCACCGCGTGCGCCGCTTCCTGGGTTTCTTGTTTCGCCTCTTGAGAACAGGCGGCCAAGGCGGCAGTCATCAAAGCAGCAAGCAGGATTTTTTTCATCATAAGGTTTGTCCTTTCATCGTAATTTTTATGCCGGAACCTGTCCGACGGAAAAATCATAGCACGTCATCCCGGCGTTACCGACTAATTTTACGTTTTCCGGAAAGTTTTTCCAAAAAACGATTGACACTCTAAAAACAAAATCGTAGAATGCGCAGCTTATCGGGTCGTTAGCTCAGCTGGTAGAGCAGCGGACTTTTAATCCGTTGGTCGAGCGTTCGAATCGCTCACGACCCACCAAATATAACAAGCCTGAACATTATTATTTATGTTCAGGCTTGTTTTTTTAAAACTCTCCGAGCCTTACCCAAAGGCCGTCTGAAAAGCCGACAGCGCGTTCAGACGGCCTTTCTTTATAGAAAAAACAGCCCGTATCGCGTAAAATGGCGCGGAATTTATTATTGTAGCAAGACCCGCTAAAAGTCCTGCTGCCTCATTTTCCGGAAAAATAACCATGAGCGAACAAAATCATCCGCAAACCGAGCCGCAATTAGATGAAAATCAAATCATCGCCCTGCGCCGCGAAAAACTGCACAACATCCGCAAAGAACGCATCGCCTATCCCAACGATTTCAAACGCGACAGCTTTGCCGCCGACCTGCACAAAAAATACGGTGAAATCAACAAAGAAGAACTTGACCCGCAAGGCATTCCCGTGAAAATCGCCGGCCGCATGATGCTCAAACGCCAAATGGGCAAAGCCAGCTTCGCCACCATTCAGGACATGAGCGGCCAGATTCAGCTTTATCTCAACAACAAAGGCGTGAGCCAAGAAGTTTTGGACGATTTCAACCATTGGGACTTGGGCGACATCGTCGGTGCGGAAGGTACATTGTTTAAAACCAATCATGGCGAGCTGACCGTGCGCGTGTCCGCCATCCGGCTGTTGTCCAAATCCTTGCGTCCGCTGCCCGACAAACACAAAGGCCTGGCCGACCAAGAAGTCAAATACCGCCAGCGCTATGTCGATTTAATCGTTAATCCCGAATCGCGCGACACCTTTATCAAACGCAGCAAAATCATCCAAACCGTGCGCAACTACATGGTCGGCGAAGGTTATTTGGAGGTAGAAACTCCGATGATGCACCCGATTCCGGGCGGCGCGACGGCCAAGCCTTTCATTACCCACCACAATGCGCTGGATATGCCGCTTTACTTGCGTATCGCGCCCGAACTGTATTTGAAACGCTTGGTCGTAGGCGGTTTGGAGCGCGTGTTCGAAATCAACCGCAGCTTTCGTAACGAAGGCATGTCTACCCGCCATAATCCCGAATTCACCATGATGGAATTCTATGAAGCCTTCTGTACCTACGAACGCATGATGGAGATGACCGAAGGCGTCATCCGCGCTTGTGCCGAAACGGTGTGCGGCGCGGCGAAAATCAGCTACAACGGTAAAGAAGTCGATTTGGCCAGCCCCTTCGAACGCCTGACCATTCTTGAAGCCATCAAAAAATACAATCCGCACTACACCGACGAGCAGCTTGCCGACGAAGCATGGCTGAAAAAGGAAATTGTCAAACACGGCGAAAGCCTGCCGCCTTCGCCCGGCATCGGCAGCCTGCAACTGGCTTTGTTTGAAGGCTGCGCCGAAGGCAAACTGTGGAATCCGACCTTCATCATCGATTATCCCGTCGAAGTCTCCCCGCTGGCGCGTGCGTCCGACACCAAGCCCAGCTTGACCGACCGCTTCGAGCTGTTCGTCGTCGGCCGCGAGCTGGCCAACGGCTACTCCGAGTTGAACGACCCCGAAGACCAGTCCGCCCGTTTCAGAGCACAGGTGGCGCAGAAAGACGCCGGTGACGACGAAGCCATGCACTACGACGCCGACTACATCCGCGCAATGGAATACGGCTTGCCCCCCACCGGCGGCAGCGGTATCGGCCTTGACCGCTTGGTGATGCTGCTGACCGATTCTCAAACCATCCGCGACGTGATTTTGTTCCCGCAAATGCGGCCGGAATAGGACTATTTAAAACAATGGAGAAAGGCCGTCTGAAAACATTTTTCAGACGGCCTCTATTATTTCCACAAAGCAGCTTATGCTACGCCATACTCATCCCGCGCGACTGGGATTGAGCATACTGTTTTTGCTGTTCTTCATTCTCGAAACGCTGCGCCGTCTGCTGGATTTGGTTCAGGCTTTCCGCCGTCGGGGTAGCAGCTGCCTTATCCATATTGATCATCGCCTCATTCAGGTCGGGGGATTCGTGGGCGATACTGATTTCCCTGGTGCGTTCGTCAACGTCAATCAGCGATACGCCGCGCAACCCTTGTGCGTAACCTGCTGCCGCCATGGACATACCAATCCTGTCCAAATCTTCTTCACGGTAAGGGATGTTTTCATCCCTGCAAAAATCAACGAAACATTCTTTGCCCTGATGGTAGATGTTTTGCGCGTATTGCGGCATATCTTCGATACGCAGGGCCGGTTTGGCAATATCTGTCTGTGCGTATTGATACGGCTGTTCGCGTTGATTCTCATCTTGGGCAAGATACCAATACGGATCGATTGTTCTCCAGAATTTTTTAACGTCGCGTTCGTTTTCTTCAAATGTGTAACTGCGCCCGCGATGTTCCACCACCAATGTTGCACCTTTTTTTCGGTGTTCTGCAATCTGTTCCAAAAACGCATTGACCTGTTTATCGGGACGCGCCCAAAAAAGACCACTTCCGTCGAAATTCTTGTCCGCCAAACCGATGAAGCCAATCCCTTTGCCAGAAAAATCGATACAGCTGTTTTCAACTGCATCATAATTCTTTACGAACCCTTTAATTTTTCCAGAAGCAGCTAAACTTGGATAAGTTAACAGTTTGTCAAACTGGTCTTTGCTAATATCGACAGTAATGGAACTGATTTGTTCGCCATTACCATTTCGGTAATTTTTCCAATCATTAGGACTAAGATTATCGCTAGCAGTAAATTTGCTATCACCTGTTGACCATCCCCTAGAAAAGGATGGCTCTGCATCCAAACTTTCACTTGGCTTACGAGCCTCCAGCCAAACATGTCCCCATGTGGATGTTTCCCATTTCTGTGTTCTTTCATTAAAATGAGGAACACCAGAAGGGGCAAACTTTATGGTTAGTCTATAGGTTGATGGAGAAGCCATAATATATTTACCTTTCTTTTAAAAAAAAAATCAATAAAACCATAATTTATACGGAGAAATCTGAATAGCAGTCCTTATAACACCGGCTTCCTTCAAATATGCCTTGATTTCTGGAGAACTCTTATCTTCAAAATCACAACGGTATTGACCATAAGACAGGTCTAAACCATCAAATGTTGAACTCAATCCTTCTGCATCAGGATGATTGGAATCTTCTGGACTCCATCCAAAACTCCCATAAAAAAGATTACGTTCGTCATTTTTCATTGAATACTTATTTTCATAAAATATAATTTTCTTTCCATTCTCCATTCGGTAACATTTTATCAAAAAATCGTATGGTATATTCTTCCTAGCAGCATCATATGCCTTTTGATAATTTATATATTCTGTTTTAAGCATAATTCCATAAGGTTTTTTTACCCATGAATTTATCGGATAACTGATAGTCTTACCCTCACCCATAGGAAAATCAATTATTTTAGCAGGGAAGAGTAACCGGGAAACCTCTACCGTTACCACATCGCACATTGTCAGCGATAAGACTGCCGCAACGCTTCCTATTAACAGAATAATTTTCTTAGATTTCCTACTCATAATACTTACTCTTTTTCCTTAGTTATAAATATAGTACTCTCGAAGAAGCAAATTTTACGGTAAGCCTGTAAGTTGATGCGGTCATGTAATTTCCTTTCTTTAACGAAACAATGCAATATAAGGTGAGATTTCAAGATAGGTGGCGACAATACCCGCTGCCTTCATATTCGCCTTGATTTCAGACGGGCTTTCATCTTTAAAATCGCAGCGGTATTTGCCGTAGGGTGCATCGAAACCTCCTCTGATATTGCTTCTTCCTACTGCGTCAGGGTTGTGTGGATGGATAAGTTCCCAGCCATTACCGCCATCAAACCAGTGGAATTCATCTGTTTTATCCGAACGCCTATCTTCGTAAATTAATATTTCCTGCCCATTTTTCAGGTGATAACAGTTGACGGAAATATTATAGGGTATCTTCATTCTTTCTTCCTGGTTTATAGCAGCCTCATTCCGGTATTCAGTCTTTAAACTAATAGCATAACGCTTCTCAGCCCACGAATCCACCGTATAGCTGACTGTTTTACCTTCCTCCATAGGGAAGGGAACGACCTCGGCAGGAAAAAGTGCTTGGGACAAGTAAACCTTCACCAAATCACACTGGGTCAACAACAAAACTGCCGCGAGACTTCCAGCCCAAAGAATGGTTTTTTAGGTATCAACCTCATAATATTTATTCCTTAATTTTAACGTGGTTTGGTAAATATTCCGTATTGGTAACACCTGATTTTAACCATTCTCAAGTGCAATAAACTTAATTTATCCTTGATAAAAAATTCGACCATAATATTTGTTTTCCTAATACACAGAGGGAAATTATTAAAATTGTACCGAATAAATTGGTTGCAATCGCTGCAAAAAATGCACTCCATGCTGATTTTGTAAAAAATCTTGGCTTCTTAATTGAAGGATAAATTGAACTTATAAAACAAAACAGTCCCCAAATATAATAGAAAATCCATGCAATGCCTGCTTTGGTATCTATAGAAGTCAAAATATCGTATGCCATCCAACAATACAAAACCAATGAAAGAAATATTGCGCCAATTACTGCCCCGCTGCGTAAACGCATATATAAGCAATAACTCGCTGCAATAGAAACCCAAAAACCAAGTAAATTTTCAATAAGACTCCGATCTATCGAAAAGTATCCATAGTATCTTATGTTGATATAGATTAAATAAGCCAAAGGCAATAACAGACTCAGAACAACGCTTACAATAGCAATCTTCTTTTCTAAAGCTATTGGCTGCTTCATACGTTCTCTAATAAGGGATGGTTTTTTTGACATAAGTTACCTTATTTAATCCAAATTAATAATCCATTCCATCACATACACAATGTACGTTTTTGGAATTTACAAAAGTTACTCGTATCGAACAATATTGTCCTTCAGTTTGAACGTTACATTTTGCCTGTTCAGTTCTTCCATCCACAGATAGATTAAGATATATTTTGACTCGAGAAAGAAATCTTAATTTCAGGACTTTCCACCTGCATACTATTCCAGTCCTTTTTATCCAATCTATATCTTATTGCGTTAGAAACTTCTCTATTATTAACTGTTAACTTCTTCAGAATAACATTTTTTGCAGATGTATCATGCCATATTTTTAAACTGTGCGGAGATTCATGTGAAATACAGTTCCTAATCAGCAATATTATCAATATTGCTATAATGCCAGCAAACCCATACAAAGTTATTTTAAAAAATCTTGGTATAAATATTTTCATTTACTAATTCCCAAGAAAATGACTCAATCATTGCTTTTTATTTTATCTCAGAATAACCGCAATTCGTCTGAAAACTAATCCTAACCCGTTTTCAGACGGCCTTCCGATTGTTATTGCTGCCCTTTCAACGAAGCCACCTTCACCGCCCCCTTCAACCGCTTGGTGAACATTCCATCCTGATAGTAGCGAATCTTGTTCACCTTCGCCGGATGTGCCATACCTTCGTAAAGGATGATTTCACTGTCCTGACTCATCGCTGTCAATTCCTGCGGCAGCATCACAGCATCAGTGCGCGGCGCTCTTCGCTTTCCGATATGCTGCGTTCGCGTCCTGCTGTTCTCTCGGCGTATAGATGATTTGCAGTGTGTGGTTGGTGATGATCGTGCGGGCGTATTCTTTGCCGTAAACGGCGTCCAGTTGGGCGACAGATTGGATAATCGGAAACAGGCGGATATTGTAGCCCGCCATGTAGCTGACGGTATGGGCAATGATTTCCACCCTGCCTATGCTGGTAAATTCGTCCATCAGCAACAGGCACTGGTGTTTCAAATCGGGATTGTCCTGCGGTAACTCTTTGGTGTTTTGGTTGATAAGTTGGGAGAAGAACAGGTTGACGATGATCCTCGATTCGGCAAGTTTGTTGGGCAGGATGCCGATATAGACGGTCATTTTCTTTTTACGTACGTCGGTGAGCAGGAAATCGTCGGCGGAAGTGGCGGCGTCAATGACGGGGTTGATCCACGGGTTGAGCGGTTCTTTGAAGGTGCCCATGATGGAGCCGAAGGTTTCCTTTTCACAGTATTCCTTGTCTTGTATTCTGAAAAGGCCGTCTGAAAACTGTTTTTCAGACGGCCTTTCGATTCGGTTCAACATCTTCGCTTACGAAATCATCATCCCGCGCGATTGGGATTGCGCCAACTGCCTTTGTTGCGTTTCATATTCAAACTGCTGCGCCGTCTGCTGGATTTGATTCAGGCTTTCTGCTGTCGGGGTAACGGCTGCCTTATCCATATTGACCACCGCCTCATTTAGGTCGGGAGATTCATGGGCGATACTGATTTCCCTAGTGCGTTCGTTAACATCAATCAGCGACACACCGCGCAGCCCTTGTGCGTAACCTGCCGCCGCCATGGACATGCCAATCCTGTCCAAATCTTCCTCACGATAGTGGATGTTTTCATGTCGACAAAAATCAACGAAACATTCCTTGCCCTGATGGTAGATATTTTGGGCGTATTGGGGCATGTCTTCGATGTTTAATATATTATCTGTTTTACTTAGGATATTTTTCTGACTCCAGTTTTGCTCCGGTAAAGGTCGTTCGATTATTTTATTTAACGGGCTGTGAGGAATAGGACTAGGAATATTTTTTAATTCTTCAATATTTCGAGGAACACGAATAGCACCTTCGTGGTCAACCAGCCCAGTAATATCATTACCATAAACTTGTTTATGGTAAATATTTCCCTCTTTTAAAGCAGTATAGAGAAAATCTACACAACTATTACTAAAGACATTATAAACTGAAGAATTAAATCCATGTTTATCAGGATGTAACCCAAAATCTTTTAAAGCATCATATTGCTGTTTTGTAATTTCCATAGTACGTTCAAGAACAGGGTTTTGATATATATTAAACTCATTATCTACGACTTTCCCTTTCCAAATAGGTGAAGAAATAGTAGGAGCAAATCCCCATCCCATCTTACTATTTCCATCACTTATTGAATAATATACATGCCCTACAGTTGACGTATCTTTTTCCCCATCCTTTAAAGTAGGCGTACCAGGCGCAGCAACATAAATCGTTAATGTATAACGATTTTCCATTCTTTACTCCTAAGATAAAAGTTAGTTGATTTCACGAAATATTTTTTTCAGCCAATATATCTGAAACATTGAGTTAATTATAATTGGAATCCCACATAAAAAATATATTATTGATATTCCAATAAAGCAGGCATCTTCTTTTTGGAATGCACATGTTGTAATCCATATAATTATAGACGGTATTAAAAAAGTAATTAAAAATACTACTTTTCTACCTATGGCATTATCTCTTATTTTAAATATTGAAACAAATATAGCTGTTATTATGGTTGGAATAAAAAACAAATATAGAAAATTTTCTCCAAGGCTAATTAGAAAGTCATGTAAAACAAGCCGCCTACTGGAATCAAATTTTAATAAAACTGAAATAGATGCTGCTAATAGAAAAGACAATATTGTATTGAATAATACAAAATGCGTAATCACAGCTTTGTACGGATAGTTCTTTAAATAAAGCATGCTGTTATCCTAACAATCAAAAATTTAACTAAATAAGCACTATAATATGCTTCGATTTCAGATTGGTTCTTACTCAGTCTTAGTTAGCCCCTTTCTTTCAACAATGAAGCTGCTTTCAAATATTGTCTCAATAGACTACTCCCTGTTTTATCTAACAAATCACAGAAAAATTATCTGAAAACCAATCCTAACCCGTTTTCAGACGACCTTACTTTACTTATTGCTGCCCGCCTTTCAGTGAAGCCACTTTTACTGTTCCCCTCAGCCGCTTGGTAAACATTCCATCCTGATAGTAGCGAATCTTGTTCACCTTCGCCGGATGTGCCATACCTTCGTAAAGGATGATTTCGCTGTCCTGATTCATTCCTTTCAATTCCTGCGGCAGCATCAGCGCGCGGCGTTCCTCGCTTTCCGATACGCTGCGTTCGCGTCCGCGGCTGACGTTCCTCCGTTTCACCGTGGTATAGCCCAGCATTTCGGAGTATTCGTTCGCATCCTGCTGCTCCCTCGGCGTATAGATGATTTGCAGCGCGTGGTTGGTGATGATCGTGCGGGCGTATTCTTTGCCGTAAACGGCGTCCAGTTGGGCGACGGATTGGATAATCGGAAACAGACGGATGTTGTAGCCCGCCATGTAGCTGACGGAATGGGCGATGATTTCCACTCTGCCTATGCTGGTAAATTCGTCCATCAAAAGCAGGCACTGGTGTTGCAGGTCTTTGTTGTCCTGCGGCAGCTCTTTGGTGTTTTGGTTGATAAGTTGGGAGAAGAACAGGTTGACGATGACCCTTGATTCGGCCAGCTTGTTGGGCAGGATGCCGATATAGACGGTCATTTTCTTTTTGCGTACGTCGGTCAGTAGGAAATCGTCGGCGGAAGTGGCGGCGTCAATGACGGGGTTGATCCACGGGTTGAGCGGTTCTTTAAACGTACCCATGATGGAGCCGAAGGTTTCCTTCTCTTGGGAGATTAAACCGGAAAAGGCGGTCTTGGCGGCTGGGCTGAGGAAGGGTTTTTGAGACAGGGAGGTAAAGTATTCTTTGAGTTCGGTACCGTTGCCTGATGAAAGGCGGTAGATTTTTCCTAAGGTGCAGGGAGGTTCTTTAACGGTTTCCTGCCAGTTCAAACGCTTCGCATATTTTGTATTTTTGTATACCGATGAATCAAAACAATAAAGCGAAAACGCCAAAAACGCATTTCTTGCCTGCGCCACCCAGAACTTGTCCCGGCTGTCCCCGTCCGGATACAGCATCGCCGCTATCGACATCAAATCCGATACCCGCTGGTCGGGGTCGGAAGAAACATAGGTAAACGGGTTCCAACGGTGCGTCCTGCCGTCTTCGGCAAACGGGTTGAACAGATAGACTTCCTGACCCAATACCTCCTTGCGGTAGCCGCTGGTCAGGTTGAAGTTCTCCTGTTTGATGTCCAGCACCACAACCGAACTTTTGTAACTCAACAGGTTCGGTATCACGATACCGACGCCTTTACCCGAGCGGGTCGGCGCCGCCAGCAATGCAAACTGCTGACCGCTGTAATGCAGCAGCTTGCCGTTGTATTTGCCGACGACCAACGAGGTGTCGGACTGTTTGAAAAAGCCCGCCCTCACCAAATCCGCCATCCCCGAAAACCTCGCCTCGCCGTGCAGGCTGCGGGACGGACGCTTCCAAATCGGGATGAGGCAGAACAGCCAAAACAGCAGTGGCAGACCGAAACCGGCATAACCGGAGGTTTTGATTTGGAAGGAATATCTGGCAACCCGGGGAATATCAAGGGTATTGAAATATTGAAACCAGGTCGTCAGCCCCTGCGGTGTTTTAACCAGCCCCAGCCATTTGGTGAGAATGAAACCGGAGAGGTAACAGCCTGCGGCCAATGCCGCCGACAGTAAGATGACCGTAATTATGGTTTTGTTGCGGATAGTCATGATTATTCTGTAAAAAGGAAAATATCGGGTTCAACGGGAAAACGGCTTTGCTCATTTTAAGAAGGCCGTCTGAAAATGTTTTTTCAGACGGCCTGACAACCTCTAAAAATGGCGGCCGTGCTTATTGGTACAAAAACCTTGTTTCTATCAGCCTGACATATATGAAGTTACGCCAACTGGTGCGGCTGGCCACATCAGTGAAACGGAAGCCGTTTCATCATGGTTAAAATAACTACGGCCTTGCCTTGCTGCCGTATTACTTGCGGCTCCACCTAAGTCACGCCGGTACATCAATACCGATACGCTGCCAGCTTCCGTTTGATTTCGGGCAAAGCGGCGCGGGCGGCTTGTTCGCCGAGTTGGATGGCACGGTTTTTCTGGTCGAATCCGCCGACGGAACCCAACTCCAGCACTTTGGGTTTAATCACGATGTCGGCCTTACCCAGTTCGTTGTGCAGGGCGGAGGTGCTCATGATGTTGAGGGTCTGGTCAAGGTAGGAAAAGAAGCTCTGGTTGACGTTTTTGGTCGGGCGGGCGGAAATGTCGACGGCGATAACGAAGTTGGCGCCCTGTGCTTTGGCGGCGCTGACGGGCACGGGCTGCGACAGGCCGCCGTCAACGTATTTGCGGCTGCCGATTACGGCAGGCTGGAACACGTTGGGAATCGAGGCGGAGGCGCGCACGGCCTGGCCTGCGTTGCCGCGGTTGAAGGCAACGGCCTTGCCGGTTTCAAAATCGGTGGCGACGGCGGCGAATTTCAGCGGGAATTGTTGAATCGGGCGGTTGCCGACTTTGTAATTGATGTAGTTTTGCAGCTTCTCTCCTTTGATGAAGCCGCTGGTGGACAGGGTCAAATCGACCAAATCGGTTTTACCCAGAATCTCGGCTTCGAGTTCGAGGCGGTCGGGCGACATGCCTGAGGCATACAGGCTGCCGACAATGGAACCGGCGGATGTACCGGTAACGACTTTGACGGGAATGCCGTTTTCTTTCAATACTTTGATAATACCGATATGGGCAAAGCCTTTGGAGGCGCCGCCGCCGAGCGCCAGCCCGATAACGGCTTCCGGTTTGGATGGCTGGGGTTGCGGCAGTTGCGAGGTCTGATCCGGGACAACGGCCGGCGGCGGGGTGCGGGTGCTCGGGCAGGCGCTCAATACCAAGGCGGCAAGTGCGGTTAATGCGGCGCGGCGGGTGAGTTTGTTCATGTTGTTTTCCTTTACGATTAAGGTATTTTCAGACGGCCTCTGCTATTTTAATCCTGATGCCATTCGGCGTGTTCGCTTAAAAAGCCGCCGCTCTGGTGCGCCCAGAGTTTGGCGTAGAGGCCGTGTTTTTCTAACAGTTCGGCGTGGCTGCCTTCTTCAATGATGCGACCTTTGTCCAAGACGATGAGCCTGTCCATCGCGGCAATGGTGGAGAGGCGGTGGGCGATGGCGATGACGGTTTTGCCGTCCATCATTTTGTCGAGGCTTTCTTGGATGGCGGCTTCGACTTCGGAGTCGAGTGCGCTGGTGGCTTCGTCGAGCAACAGAATCGGCGCGTCTTTGAGCATGACGCGGGCGATGGCGATGCGCTGGCGCTGGCCGCCGGAGAGTTTCACGCCGCGTTCGCCGACATGCGCGTCATAGCCGCGCCGCCCTTTGGCGTCGCTGAGGTTGGGGATGAAGCCGGATGCTTCGGCGCGGTCGGCGGCGGAAATCATTTCGGCTTCGGTGGCGTCGGGACGGCCGTAAACGATGTTGTCGCGCACGGAGCGGTGCAGGAGCGAAGTGTCTTGCGTCACCAAACCGATTTGGGCGCGCAGGCTTTCTTGGGTAACGTCGCCGATGTTCTGCCCGTCAATCGAAATCGTGCCGCTTTGCGGTTCGTAGAAACGCAAAAGCAGGTTGACGATGGTGGATTTGCCCGCGCCGCTGCGTCCGATCAGGCCGACTTTTTCGCCCGGGCGGATGGTGAGGTTGAAGCCGTTTAAAAGCGGTTTGCCGGCTTCGTAGGAGAAATCGACGTGTTCGAACTTGATTTCGCCTTGCGCTACTTTCAGCGGCAAGGCTTGGGGTTTGTCGAGGATGGTGTGCGGTTTGGACAGGGTCCCCATGCCGTCGCTGACGGTGCCGATGTTTTCAAACAGGCGGGCAGACTCCCACATGATGTATTGCGACAATCCGTTGACGCGCAACGCCATGGCGGTGGCGGTGGCAACCGCGCCCACGCCTACCTGCCCCTGATGCCAGAGCCAGATGCCCAGTGCGGCGGTACTTAAAGTCAGCGAGGTGTTGACGATGAAACTGCATGTATGCAGAAGCGTCGCCAAGCGCATTTGGGCGTGCACGGTTACCATAAACTCTTCCATCGACTGCTTGGCGTAGGCGGCTTCGCGCGCACCGTGGGAGAAGAGTTTGACGGTAGTGATGTTGGAATAGGCGTCGGTAATGCGGCCGGTCATCAGCGAACGGGCATCGGCCTGCGCCGCCGCAGTACGGCCGAGTTTGGGAATCAGCAGCCTCATCACCAGCGCGAAACCGGCTATCCAGCCGATAAAGGGCAGCAGCAGCCAGCCGTCGAGTGCGACCAAAATCACGCCGGAGGTGATGAAATACACCAGCACATACACAACCATGTCGGCAACCGTCATCACCACGTCGCGCAGCGCCAGCGCGGTCTGCATCACTTTGGCCGACACACGTCCGGCAAATTCGTCCTGATAGAAACCGAGGCTCTGGTCCAGCATCAGGCGGTGGAAATTCCAGCGCAGGCGCATGGGGAATACGCCTTGCAGGGTTTGCAGCCGCACGTTGGATGCGATAAATATCCAGCCGATTGAAAACAGCATCATCGCCGCCATTGCCGCCAAAGCCCAGCCTTTTTCGGCAAACAGCGTGGCCGGCGTGTATTTGCCGAGCCAGTCCACCACCTTGCCCATAAACTGGAACAGCAACGCCTCCATGATGCCGATACCGGCCGTCATCGTACCCAATATCAGAATCCACTTGCGCACGCCCTCCGTCCCCGACCAGACAAACGGCAACAGCCCTTTCTCAGGTGTCAGCGGTGCGGATTCGGGATAGGTTTCGACGCGGGATTCAAACCATGAAAATATCTTTTTAATCATTCTGTTGCTCGTGTTCGTTTTTCATTATCAAAGCCGTCTACGGTTTTCAGACGGCCTCAATACCGTTTGGTCGCCCCTGCCTTGAGGCGCCCTTTGGCTTTGGAACGGATTTTGAAAACGTATCCGTGTTTCTCATCGCAAAGGCCGTCTGAAATCAATAACCGTAATAACGGTAAGGATACGGACGCGGGTAGCCGACGGGCACGCTGTCTTGATAGATGACGGTCGTGCCCGGCGGCGCATTGACGGTAACGTTTTTGTTGATGGTGGTTTCGGAACGGACGGGCAGGTCCACCACTGCCATGCGTCCGTAAGGGGTCTCGGTGTAAACGCAGCCGCCGAGCAGGAACGCGGCCGCGGCTGCGAGAGGCTTGATACTCATTTTTTACCCAATCTTTCAAGAAACTCTGCGGCGGTTTGGTTTTTCAGACGGCCCCGGTTTATTTCAGCAGGTTTTTCAACGCCAGCCGGACGCCTTCGCCGACATCCGTACCTTTGGGCAGCCCTTTCACGGCGGCTTTGGCTTCGCGTTCGCTGTAACCCAGCGCCAACAGCGTACTGACAATATCGTCGGTTCCGTCTGCGGCGGCGGATAATGCGGCCGGGCCGTCTGAAACGGCGGAAACGAGTTTGCCGCGCAACTCCAGCACCATGCGTTCGGCGGTTTTCTTACCGATGCCCGGCGCGGAGGAAAGGCGTTTGACGTCTTCTTCGGCAACGGCCTGCGCCAGCTCGTCGGCACTCATGGCCGAAAGGATGCCCAGTGCGGTTTTGGCGCCGATACCGCTGACTTTGACCAGTTGGCGGAAGGTGGCGCGCTCGTCCGCCGTGGCGAAGCCGAACAGCAAATGCGCGTCTTCGCGCACGACAAGCTGGGTGTAAAGCTGCACCGCCTCGCCGGTTGCGGGCAGACGGTAGAAAGTCTGCATGGACACGTCCACCTCGTAACCCACGCCGTTGACGTCAATAACGGCCTGTGGCGGATTTTTTTCAACAAGTATGCCTTTGAGCCTGCCGATCATGTTGTTTTCCTGAATGTAAAAGGCCGTCTGAAACGGAAACCATCGGTTTCAGACGGCCTAAATTGTATCAGACTTTAATCGCCGCGACGGGACGAAATCGCGCGCCGGCACCGGCCGTTCCGATGCTGCGGACCCTCCTCGCAATCAGAGGCCGTCTGAAAACCCAACTTTCAGACGGCCTCTGGCATTCCGTACCGCAAGGCGGTTCAAATAGCGTTCTGCACCACCATGCGCGCGCGGCTCTCGGCTTCGTCGGCACGTTCCTGCGCGGCAAACGGACCCATCCGCACCACATAACTGCCGCCGCGTTTTTCAACCGACACTTTCGACGCCATATCGGCGGACGACAGGTTGCGGCCGGTCTGGTTCATATAGGCCAAGGCTTCGCTTTCGCTGCCAAAGCTCCTCAAATCGACATAAATGTCTTTTTTCGGCATATCCGACATAGCGGTTTCGCTGCCCGGCAGGACCTGCTCGATTTTGATATGCGTCGTGCCCTGGCTGATGAAACCCAGTTTCTGCGCGGCGGCCTTGGAGACGTCCATCACGCGGCTGCCGTGGAACGGACCGCGGTCATTGACGCGCACGATAACGCTTTTACCGTTTTTGGTATTGGTTACGCGGGCATAGCTGGGAATCGGCAGGGTGCGGTGGGCGGCGGTCAGGGCGTTCATGTCGTAACGCTCGCCGCTGGCGGTTTTACGGCCGTGGAATTGGTTGCCGTACCATGAGGCTTTGCCGGTTTGGCTGAATGAGGAAACTTTGGTTAACGGCGTGTAGCGTTTACCCGCTACTTTATAGCTGAGGTTGGCCGAAGAATGCAGCTTTTCGGCACGGATTACCGTATCCGCCGCATTTGCCGCGGCAGGAAGCATACCGACTGCGAAAGCAGTCAGCGCAATAAACAAGGCATGGTGTAAAAAGGTGTTTCGGATGAAAGTCAAAACATAGTTCCGTTCTTGAGTTGATAACGTCTGTTTCGATTTCAGACGGCCTCCGCACGGCCCCGTTGCCGCAGGAAATCAGATTCCGCCCTGATAATCGTTTTGCCGCCACGCTTCGAACAGCATCACGGCGGCTGTGTTGGAAAGGTTCATACTGCGGCTTCCGGGCCGCATCGGCAGGCGCAGTTTGCGCTCTGCGGGCAGGCTGTCGAGAATTTCGGCGGGCAGGCCGCGTGTTTCGGGGCCGAACAAAAAAACATCGCCTTCTTTGAAGGATGCCTCGTCGGGGCGGGTTTTGCCTTTGGTGGTCAACGCAAAGATGCGGCGGCCTTCCAGCGCCTTCAGGCAGTCTTCGAAATTCTCGTGTACCGTCAGTTTTGCAAACTCGTGATAATCCAGCCCCGCGCGTTTCATTTTGCTGGAATCCAAAGGGAAGCCCAAGGGTTTGACCAAGTGCAAATCGGTGCCGGTATTGGCGCACAGTCGGATGATATTGCCCGTGTTGGGCGGGATTTCAGGTTGATACAAAACGATAGTAAACATATAAATCAGCTACTTAGCTTTAGAACAATGCCACAGGGAGCGGCCTGTGTCAAAAAACTTTGGTTATTTTTTCATTTGCGCGCGGGCCAGCGACCAGCAAAAAACTTTCTCCGCACCCGATTTTTTCAGCGTTTGCGCCAGTTCGCCGAATGTCGAACCCGTCGTTACAACATCGTCTATTAACAATATGTTACGTTTTTTGAAAACATCATTTTCTACGGAAAATGCGTTTTTTACATTGCGCAGCCGCTCGCTACCCTTCAACGTACTTTGCGGCGCCCCGTGCACGCGGGATACCGTGCCGCGCGGCAAAACCTGCCAGCCGTAATGCGCCGCCAGTTGCGAAACCAGCTCGTCGCTCTGATTGAAACCGCGGTAAATCCGCCGCTCCCTGCTCAACGGCATCGCCAGCACAAAATCTATCCGTTCGCCGTGAAGCCAGTCGGGCGCATGGCGCATCATCAGACCGGCCAGCGGCGGCAACATGCTCAAATCCGCCAGATGCTTAAATTGATGAATCATGCTGCTGACGGGCGGCTCATAATACACCGAAGCCCACAGCCGCTCAAACCGCGGCGGCTTTTTCTGACACCGGCCGCACACCGCCGCGCCCGCACTGAACCCGAAACAAAGCGGACAGCTCGCCGCCGGATCGGTAAACGCCGATGCCAAATCGCCCGCACAACCCGCACACAGGCCGTCTGAAGCCGGTGCTGAATCATGGCATAATACGCAACGCCGCGCGTTTGACGGCTTCAATCTGCGCCACCAAGAGAAAACACCCATGCCACACTCCGCCAAAAAAGTTTATCTGATACACGGCTGGGCGGCGAACCGCCACGTCTTCGACGACCTCATCCCGCGCCTGCCCGCCGACTGGCAAATCCGCGCCCTCGATTTGCCCGGACACGGCGACGCGCCCTTTGCCGAACCTTTCGACATTGCCGCGATTGCCGAAACCTTTGCCGCACAAATCGACGCGCCCGCCCACATCCTCGGCTGGTCGCTCGGCGGCCTAGTTGCACTGTATCTCGCCGCGCTTTATCCCGACAAAATCCGTTCGCTCTGCCTGACCGCCGGTTTCGCCCGCCTCACTGCCGACACGGATTACCCCGAAGGGCTTGCCAATCCCGCCCTGGGCAAAATGGTCGGCGCGTTCCGGCAGGATTATGCCAAACATATTAAACAGTTTCTACAATTACAGTTGCTGCATACGCCTAATTCCGCCGAAATCTTACACAAAATCCTGCCCGACCTCTCCCGCCACGGCACACCCACCGCCCTGCAAGCGGCGCTGGATGCCGTCAATCAGGCCGATGCCCGCCCCCTACTTTCGAGCATCCAAGCCCCGTCGCTTTTGGTGTTCGGACAAAAAGACGCCATCACCCCGCCGCGCATGGGCGAATACCTCAGCCGCCATCTGGCGGACAGCGAATTAGTATTGATGGAAAAAGCGGCACACGCCCCGTTTTTGAGCCACGCCGACGAATTTGCCGAACGCTATCGCGGATTTGTCGAAAAGGCCGTCTGAAAAGGCCCACTTTGATTTCTGCACAAATATGAATTCTGAAATGAAGGATTAAGGAAATTTTTCTATTTTTAATAGATTAAAATAGCAGAAAAACCGTTTCGTCATTCCCGCGCAGGCGGGAATCCAGAAGTTTGAAATGACGGTAATCTTTGAATATTTCTGAAAACTAGAGGTCTGGATTCCCGCCTGCGCGGGAATGACGACATACGAGGATTAGGGTGGTTTTCGGAACGCGGCATAGAACATAGAACCGCCATCCCTATACAAACATCAACAACGGTACAAAAACCAACCCTTTAAACTTAAGAATAACAAGGCCGTCTGAAACATGAATCCCCAAGACAAACGCTGGCAAATCCACCGCCATCTCGCCCAAGACACCGACGAGC
>ERZ772994.12-NODE-12-length-33996-cov-9.70175_pt1 | contig 33996 bp, 32 predicted proteins | sample MGYA00580679_ERZ772994 | MGnify/ENA primary metagenome ERZ772994 (study PRJEB29015, sample SAMEA2738057) | human oral metagenome | biome: human oral; feature: human-associated habitat; material: saliva | place: China | collected 2224 ...
TGCTCAAAATCACCGAGCTTGATCCCGAAAAGCAGTTTATCGCGCTGAACTATGTAAAAGCCGTTGCCCCTGCGGTTGCGTAAGGAGAGATATATAAAACATCGTCTGAAATCCGATTAGAAGGTTTCAGACGATGTTTTTCCTTATCCTATTGCCAATAACGGATAAGCTGAGTAAAATACAAATCAACATACCCGCCATGCCTAGGGTTGGATTTTGTATTTTATGAAATCCAGCCATGCACAAATCGGCGGGTTTTTTGTATATTCTGCGCATGAAAAAAGGGAGGCACGGGTATGCGTAAATTCGATAAACCCGAAAAAAACAATCAAGAGCTTGTTGAAGAATGGGAGCGGCGGGGTTTGGAAATACCGGATAGGCAACGTGCAGAACGCTATTTGGAATTTATCAGCTATTATCGTCTGTCTGCCTATACTATCCCGTTTCAAATTCAAACTTCTAATACTGCAAGTCATACGTTCAAGTCTGGTGTGTCATTTGACGATGTTCTCATGTTGTATGTATTTGACAGAGAATTGAGACTCTTGGTAATGGATGCCATTGAGCGTATAGAGGTTGCCGTTAGAGCGCAAATCTGTAATGTACACTCTCTTGAAAAAAATAATAATGGGGATCCTTATGGAGCATTTTGGTATTTGGATCAACAGAATTTTTCTCCAAGATACTCTCATTCCAATTTATTAAAAAATATTGAGGATCAATTAGATAAAGAGAGAAGCCGTTTAAATAGTGATATACATCATATTGAAAAACGAAAAAATATTGCACAAGAAAAACAAAAAATTCTGCTTGAGAGAGTGAAAAAAGAAAATTTCCTGCGTCATTATCTATCGGAATATAATGACCCCAATTTGCCACCTTGTTGGATGATGGCTGAAATGTTGACCTGGGGGGATCTTAGCCATTTGTACGCAGGTCTTAGCTCTTCCGTAATTAAAAAGAAAATTGCTATTAATTTAGGTGTAAATGCAGAAATTTTAGAATCATGGCTAAAAGCGTTTAACAGTATTCGTAATATTTGTGCACATCATGGACGGTTATGGAATAAAGAGTTGGGTGTCTCTATTAAAATTCCCAAAACAAATACAATTCGATGGCTATCTTTGAAACCTGATAGCAATATCCGGTTTGAGCGTAGGGTCTATTCTATTCTAACTGCGTTGCAGACCCTGCTTTATGAAATCAATCCGCATTCGGGATGGGCGAAACGTTTAAGAACATTGATGAAAAAATATCCGAATATTCCACGTATGAATATGGGAATACCTGAGAATTGGGAATCTGATAATTTTTGGAAAGATGCTTTCGGCAAAGATGAACCGTGTACATATACATATGAATGCCAATGCGAAATGATTGATGATAAATACCGAATGACTTTAAAAAATATAAAAATCAAAATCTAGCAGTTTTTACAGGAGTGAATCAATTCAATGATGACAGGGTGGCAGATAAAAAAATTTCATCTGAAAAACTTTTCAGAAACCCTCCGTGTCTATCTCCAAAAGCTAGTCGGTCTTCCCCTATCTCAACAATTCATCCGTTATCCGTTGCAAAAACTCGATACGTTCGGGCTTGGCTTCGCCTGCTTTGGCGGCGGCTTTACGGCGCAGTGGGTGCAGTTGTGAAAGCAGCATTGTCCGACAAGGTGGCTCAGGTCGGGAAAATATTGCAGCAGATCGGCAGCTTGGAGGTGGTGCAGACCGAACTCCTGCAAACCGAGGGAATCGATTAATTGGGTTTCTTCGTTTAAATCGTAAAACTGGGCGTGAGTGGTGGTGTGTTTGCCGGAATCGAGCGCGGTGGAGATGTCGCCGGTGCGGGCGGTTTGGTTGCCCAGGAGGGCGTTGGTCAGGGTGGATTTACCCATGCCGCTTTGTCCGAGCAGGATGTTGGTATGCCCTTGCAGGACGGGGCGCAGGATGTCGGCGTTTTCCAATGCGCGGGTTTCGATGACGGGATAACCGAGCGTTTCGTAGAATTTGAGTTTTTCGCGCCAGAGGGCGGTTTCGGGCAGGTCGGCTTTGTTCAGGATGATGACGGCTTGGATACCCGCGGCTTCGGCGGCAAGGAGCGCGCGTTGTAACAGGGCTTCACTGGGCGCACGCGCTACCGGCATCCCGTTCGACGCGCTACCCAAAACGCAAGTCCTGCTCAAAATCACCGAACTCGACCCCGAAAAGCAGTTTATCGCGCTGAACTATGTAAAAGCCGTCGCACCGCCTGCACCATAACAGCGACAGGCCGTCTGAAAACAATTTTCAGACGGCCTGTCGACACATCGCAGTACGGACGGCTGCCATCAAAACCCAAAAAACAGGAAAGGCCGTCTGAACATGACCTCCGAACAACAAAACGACATCCTCTGCATCAACCAAGTGCAACTCCTGCTGGCGGAAAAGCGCACCGCTTTAGCCATCATGCGCACCGGCATAGCCGTACTCGCCCTGCCGCTGTCGATATTCAGCGCGCTGATTGCAACTTCGAAATGGTATAACGTGTTGGAAGTCTGGCCGCTGCTGGTCTTGGTCAGCCTCATCAACCTCGGCCTGATTGCATTTGCCGTGTATCTGATTGCGCGCTCACTGATGAAAATGCACCAGTACGACCGGATAATCATCGACATCAAACAAAACCACTCTTCGCTGCGGCAATTAATTCAGTCCTGACAACGCCGCCAATTAAATAAGGATTACGGCAAATCCTGTACCGTCCTCACACTATCGCCCCTCGTTTGGTCAGAATACCCGCACGGCAAAACGGAATCTGCAAAATTGCCATGTTAAGCCCTTCAGACGGCCTCACCATCTCGCCGCCCCTACCGGTGCAGCACTATCTCCAGCACAAACTTACTGCCCACATAAGCCAGCAGCAAACTGACAAAGCCGATTATCGTCCAAACCGCCGCTTTCTTGCCGCGCCATGCGGTCATGCTGTGTTTCAGCAGCAGCCCGCCGTAAATCAGCCACGACAGGATGCCGAACATGGTTTTGTGTGTAAAGGTCAGCGGCTTGCCGAACACGCTTTCGGCGAAAAACGTGCCGCTGACGACGGAATACGTCAACAGCACGAATCCCGCCAACATGCCGCGGAACATCAGTTTTTCCAGACTCAGCAGCGGCGGCAGGAAATTCGATAAAGCCGATGCCCGCCGCCTGTGCAAGTTGCGGTTCAGCAGCAGTATCAGAACCGCAAACAGCGTTACTATCCCGAACAGCCCGTATGCCAGCAACGACGAGACGATATGCAGCATAAACGGCAAATCGTTAATCTGATAGCCGACGAATTTGCCCGGAAACACCCACCCCAGCAGCAGTGCGACCGTCGCACAAGGATACAGCAGCAACTGCAACCCGCGCAGGCAATAGAAAAAGCTGCCCAAGCAGTACATCATCAGCATCAGCCACACAATCAGGCTGACCGAATAGCCGAAACCCGTGATCAGCACATTATCCCGCAGCACCGGCATCAGCAGCGCCGCCCCGTGCACCAGCAATGCCACGCCCAATACCGCCAGCTCCGCTTTCAGCGGATATGCTTTGTTGCCGTATTTCCTGTGGCGTTGCCAGACGAATGCGCCCAGCCCCGCATAGGTCAGCATCAGACAAATCAAAATAATCGGCATAACCAACTTTCTGCGCGCGTCCGGCTCAAACCGGCGCACGATATAGTGTAAAATAAACTGAATTTCATTTTATCAAAGAATGTCCCGCTGTGGCAGCATACCCTGCCGCACCGTCCCCGATACCGATAAGGATAAATATGTTAGACAACTTAACCAACCGCTTCAGCAATGTCCTCAAAAACATCCGCGGCCAAGCCAAACTGACCGAAGACAACATTAAAGAAGCCTTGCGCGAAGTCCGCCTTGCCCTGCTCGAGGCCGACGTCGCCCTGAGCGTCGTCAAAGAATTTGTCAACAACGTCAAAGAAAAGGCGCTCGGTCAGGAAGTGGCCGGCAGCCTGACGCCCGACCAAGCCTTTATTGGCGTGGTCAACCAAGCCTTAATCGAACTGATGGGCAAGGAAAACAAAACCCTTGATTTGTCGGTCGCGCCGCCAGCCGTCGTGCTGATGGCCGGCTTGCAGGGCGCGGGTAAAACCACCACCGTCGGCAAACTCGCCCGCCTGCTGAAAAACGAGCAGAAGAAAAAAGTCTTGGTCGTTTCCGCCGACGTGTACCGCCCCGCCGCCATCGAGCAGTTGCGCCTTTTGGCCGAACAAGTCGGCATCGATTTTTTTCCTTCCGATTCCGGCCAGAAGCCTGTCGAAATCGCCGCCGCCGCCGTTGATTATGCAAAAAAACATTTTTACGACGTATTGATGGTCGACACCGCCGGACGCTTGGCGATTGACGAAGAGATGATGAACGAAATCAAGGCGCTGCACGCCGCCGTCAATCCTGTGGAAACCTTATTCGTCGTCGATGCCATGCTGGGTCAGGACGCGGTGAATACGGCGCAGGCGTTTAACGAAGCCCTGCCGCTGACCGGCGTCATCCTGACCAAAATGGACGGCGATTCGCGCGGCGGTGCGGCATTATCCGTGCGCCAGATTACCGGCAAACCGATTAAGTTTATCGGTGTCGGCGAAAAAATCACCGGACTCGAGCCTTTCCACCCCGACCGCATCGCCAGCCGCATCCTCGGCATGGGCGACGTGTTGAGCCTGATTGAAGACGTCCAAAAAGGCATAGACGAAGAAGCCGCCGCCAAAATGGCGAAGAAACTGCAAAAAGGCAAAGGCTTCGACCTCAATGATTTTAAAGAACAAATCCAGCAAATGCGCAATATGGGCGGCTTGGAAAGCCTGATGTCGAAAATGCCGGGCGAACTGGGCCAGATTTCCAAGCAGATTCCCGAAGGCACGGCTGAAAAAGCGATGGGCAAAGTCGAAGCCATCATCAATTCCATGACACCGAAAGAACGCGCCAACCCCGCCCTGCTCAAGGCCAGCCGCAAACGCCGCATTGCCGCGGGCGCGGGTACGAGCGTGCAGGAAGTCAACAAACTGCTCAAACAGTTCGAACAGTCCCAGCAGATGATGAAAATGTTCAGCGGCAGCGGCATGGCGAAACTGATGCGCATGGCCAAAGGCATCAAGGGCATGAAAGGCATGTTCCCCGGCTTGTAACGGCGACAAAGCAAAGGCCGTCTGAAAATACCGGCTCCAACGAAGCCGAAACAAATTTTCAGACGGCCTTTTCGACTTTACGGTCGGCCCAAACCCTCGACTTTCGGGTTATTGCCCGCCGTTCCGGCCCGTGTTAGGATTTTCGCCAAGGTTTGCAGACAACAAAAAAACCAGCGGATTTTGATGCGGAAAACGGCAGCTTCAAGGTGGAAACACGGCAAGATTTTCTTGCGTTTCCAACGCGTGAAGGTGCCGTTTTATCTATCGAAATGCAGGCCGCCGTTTTCAAATTGTCAATCCGCCTCAGGGCAAACGGTTTGCCCGATTATGATTAATGATTGCCGACAGGCCCAAATAAGGAAAATTTTAAGTATGAACCGACGTCAATTTCTCGGCGGCACTGCCGCTGTTTCCCTTGCCGCCGCTGCCTCTTTCGCGCGCGCCCACGACCATCACAGCCAAACCGGCAACCATGTCCACACTGCTACTACCGCCGCACCCAAAGCCTACGAAGCGGCACGCAAGGCTGCGGCACACTGCGTTGAAGCAGGCCAAATCTGCCTGGCGCACTGCATTGCTTTGTTGAGCAACGGCGATACGTCTATGAAAGACTGCTCGGTCGCGGTCAATCAGATGCTGGCCTTGTGCGGTTCGCTGCAAAACCTTGCGGCGCAAAACTCCCGCTTGGTTCCCGCATTGGCAAAAGTCTGCCTTGAAGCATGTAAACAATGCTCTGCCGCCTGCAAAGTACACGCCGGACACCACGCCGAATGCAAAGCCTGCTACAAATCCTGCCTGGCCTGTATTAAAGAGTGCGAAAAAATCGCCGCCTGACTCTTAAAATAAAACCGAAAGGCCGTCTGAGAACTTGTTTCAGACGGCCTTTCGGTTTTTACTTGCCAACACGCATCACGCGCCGAACACTTTCAAACGGTTTTCCACAGGTTCGAAGTTTTTTTCACCGGCAGGCGCTTCGATGCCGCCGATAACCATTTGCGCGCGCAGAAGCCAGCTTTCGGGCAGGTTCCATTCTTTGGCGATGGCGGCGTCGGGCAGCGGGTTGTAGTGTTGCAGGTTCGCGCCCACGCCGGCGGCAGCAAGCGTTGTCCAGAGGGCGTATTGCATCATCGCGTTCGCATGGTCCGCCCAAACGGGGAAGTTGGCGGCATAGGAAGGGAACTGCTCTTGCAGGCCTTTGACGACATTTTGGTCTTCGAAGAACAAAATGGTCGCCGCGCCTGCTTTGAACAGGTTTAATTTTTGCGCAGTCGGCTCGAATTGTTCGGCAGGTACGATGGCGCGCAATGCGTCTTCAACGAATTGCCACACTTTGCCGTGTTCTTCGCCGAAGAGAACGACGACGCGGGTGGATTGCGAGTTGAAAGAAGAAGGCGTGTGCAAAACGGCGTGTTTGACGATTTCGCTGATTTCTTCCTTGCTGATGGGCAGATTTTTATTCAGCGCGTAAATGGAACGGCGGGTTTCGGCCGCTTGTTGCAAGGTTTGATAAGTCATTTTGTTTTTCCTTTAATTAAAGTTTAATCGGTTGGCGGGTTTGGAAATGGATTCGCCAAACCCGCTTTGTTTGTTTTCAGACGGCCTTTGGGTGCATCAGGCTTTGTTTTTGCCGAACAGGTTGTCCAATGCCAATGAACCGCCACCCGCTGCTGCGAGGTAGAGGAACACGAAGCAGAACAAGACTGCCGATTCGCCGCTGTTGGCAAGCGGGAACAGTGCCGAACCTTTGGCAGCGTGCATCATAAAGTAGGCAACCGCCATCTGACCGGACAGGATGAAGGCGGCAGGACGGGTAAACAGTCCAAGAATCAACAGGATGCCGCCGACGATTTCCAAAATGCCCGCCACCAGCATCAAGCCTTCGGGCGAGCCGCTGCCCATGGCGGTCGGGAAGCCGAAGAATTTCGCCGTACCGTGTAAGAGGAAGAGGTAGGCGGTTACGATACGCAATACGGACAATAAAATAGGTTTGATACGGGCGCAGGTTGCAGACATAAATTACTCCTGATGTTTAAATTTGAAACAAACCGATTACGAAATGCCTTGTACGGCAGGCCACAGTAAATTCAAATTAAGATATTCCACCCATCGTTATTCCCGCTCCGCTTGTACGGGGTCGGAAATAACGATATGAGCATTTCCTATTCAAACTCACTTAAAAAAGCAAATCCGACTCCCTCTCCCAAGTGGGAGAAAGCCTGGGAGAGGGTCCAAACCGTCAGATTTGTTTCCTGCAATCTCAAAAGGCTTAATGAAAATTAATCTTATCTGCGCAGTATAGATAATTACCGACAGTAGATATATACTCCTTTCATTGACGCAACGTTTCCCTAAAAGAAAACATGGATACCCTGTTCAGCCTCAAAGTTTTCCGCCAAGTCGTCCAAAGCGGCAGCTTCACCCGCGCCGCCGAGCAGCTTGATATTTCCACCGCGATGGCGAGCAAACACGTCAGCCATCTGGAAAATTCGATTAAAGCCAAACTGCTGCACCGCAACAGCCGCAACCTCCACCTGACCGAAGCGGGCGAAGAATACTACCGCCAATGCAGCTACGCGCTCGATACGCTCGACACCGCCGCGCAAAAGGCGGCAGGCGGGGCGGACACGCCGCAGGGTATGTTGCGCGTAACCATGCCGCTTTGGTTCGCGGGCAATTTAATCAGCAACTGGCTGGTGGAATACCGCGAACGCTATCCCGAAGTGACGCTCGATTTGGTACTCGACAACCGCCACGTCGATTTAATCGCAGAAGGCTTCGACCTCGCCTTGCGCGTGGCAAAAACCCTGTCGCCGTCGCTTATCATCAAGCCGCTGGCGAAAATCCAATTCGTCCTGCTTGCCTCGCCCGACTATCTGGCGAAACACGGCACCCCGCAAACGCCCGAAGAAGCCATGCACCATCCCGCCATCCTGCCGTCCTACACCGACCAGCGCAATATGGAAATCACACATCGGGAAACGGGCGAAAAAAGCATTCTGACGCTCAATCCGGTCATCCAATGCGACAATACACTGATGATACGGGAATTAATCAGGACGGGCGCAGGCATCGCCTATCAGCCGCTGTGGTCGGTCAGACAGGATTTGGCGGAAGGCAGGCTGACACGCCTGCTGCCGGACTATCGGGTGCTGACCGTCCAACTGAACGCAGTTTATGTGGACAGGGCGTTTTTAAGCGCGAAGGTGCGCAGTTTTATTGATTTTCTGAACGAGAAGATTTCGGCGGAGCAGGATTGACGCAACATCGGCGAAGATGGGCAAACAAAGAGAGGCCGTCTGAAAATTGCTTTTCAGACGGCCTCATCTCTATCTCCAAAAGACCGGCTACTGCACCTTACCTTTGCTTTCCACCGTTTCCTGCGGCTCTTTCTGTTTGCGCCAATGGTCGAAGCGGATGGTGTATTTCAACTCGCCGCCGGACGATTCGTTGCCGACTCTGACGATGGCCTGAATCGCGCGGGTGAGCTGGTATACCAGTTTGGCCGACTGTTCGGCGCTGTTCATGCCGTATTCGTAGCCGAGGTAAAGTTCGCTGGTCAACTGCTTGCCGACGGTCAGCACCTGCTCGGCGGGGTTGAGTTCGCCCGTCTGGGCGTTGCGGCTGCGTTTGCTGGTGAAGCCGAAATCGTCCACCAGACCTATGCGGTCGTTGATTTGTCCGGCCAGCAGCGCACCGGCGGCGGCGGAGAGTGCGGCGTTGTCGCTGTCGTTGCCGCTGCTGGCACGGTTGAGGATGAGCCATGAGAGTTTGTCTTTTTCACTCATGACTTCGTCGGCAACCAGCGTTACGCGCGGATTGTTGAGGCTGCCGAGCACTTCCACTCCCGCACCCACCGGCGAGAGGCGGCGTTCGGCACGGATGTTGAGGTTGGGGTCGGTCAGCGGGCCGACGAAGGAAATCACGCCTTTGGTGATGTCCAAATCCTGTCCGTAGGCTTTATAGCGGCCTTTGACGACTTTGACCGCGCCGACGCCCTGTATCGTCTCACCGGGACGCGCCTGCAATTTGAGCGTGCCGCCCAGCGTAACGTTGAGCCCTTCGCCGGAAAAGCGGACATTGTCGTTCAAATCCAAATCCAAATCCATGGAAATCGGCGTGGAGGCCGTCTGAACTTTCTGCTCTTCTCCGACAACGGTTACGTCGTCGTCCAGCGTCGGCATGGAGGATTTTTGCAGGCCGAACATGCCGGAATCGGCTTTGAGCGAACCGGTGAGCACCAGGCCTTTTTCGGGGTGGTACAGCACCTTGGTCTGGCCGCTCAACACCAGCCGGCGGTTGGGGCGCGACAGGGTGCGGTATTTGTCGAACACGATGTCGACGTTGACGTCGGGATTGCTTTTATCCAGCGCGGCTTCGCCTTTGAGTTCGACCGTGCCGCCGCGGTGGAATTTCAGGCTGTCGATAATCCATTTCTGGCCTTGCAGGCGCGAACGCAGGATGCCGTTGTCGAGTATCAGGCCCTGGGCCTGGTTGCGGTAGTAGAGGTTCTCGCCGTTGAGCATGCCGTTGAGTTGCGGCTCGTTGACACGTCCGGCCAGCGTAACGGCGGCATTCAGACGGCCTTTGACGGTTTGGCCGACAGGCAGGAAGTTGCGTATGGCTTCCAGTTCGGGCACGGTGATGTTTATCCGCCCGCCCAGCGGCGCATTCATGAAATCGCTGCCTTGGCCGACGGTAACGTTGCCGTCGAGGCGGCCGTAGTTGGTTGCGCCGTTCAGGGTGCCGTTGACGGTGGGCGAACCGACCCGCCCGCCGATGACGGCGGAGGCGTTGAAGCTGCCGCTCAGGGATTGGGCGGTGCTCGGCAGCAATACGCGCAGGCTTTCGAGGCGGGCGATGCTGACGTTTACTTTGCCGCTGACGGGCGCGTTGGCGATGTTGTTGCCGAACTGCTGGCTGATGCCGACGGTGGCGTCCACTTTGCCGAAGCGGGTGCCGCCTTCGAGCGCGGCGTCGATGCGGCCGTTCTGGAAACGGGTGCGCAGCGCCAGCGCGCTCAGGCCGAGCGGCTGTTTGTTGTCGGGCAGGATGATGTCGCCGCTCTGGCGGACGATGTTGAGGTAGCCGCGCGCGTTCTGGCTGTACGACATATCCCAGTCGCCGCCCAGCACCAGATTATGTTCGACCGGCGGAGTGTAGAAATTGTGCAGTTCGGCCATGTGCAGGTTTTGCGCGTTGCCTTTGGTGGTGATGCCGGTTTTCTTGTCCCACACGAAATTTTGCAGGTTGAGGCTGCCGCCCATCGCCGACCAGCGCGCCGCGCTCATGGAAACGTGGTCTGCGCCCGCCTCCAGATTCATGCGGTTTTGCAGTTTGAGGTTGAACGCGCCGCTGATGTCGAGCGCGTCGATGATGCCCTTCCAACGGGTTTTGTCTTTGTTCAGTCCGCCCGCCGCATCGATTTCCAGTTTGTAGCGTTTGTCGTCCAGCGCCATACTGCTTCCGCCACGGATACGGTGGTTCGCGCCGGTACCGCTGACGAACAGGTTGACCGCGTCCACCGTGGTCGGCGATTTGCCCGCCAGCACGATGCGTTCGCCCTTGAGCTCGGCGTTGAGCGGGCGGTTGATGTCCGGCGAACCTTTGAGTTTGAAATCGAGGGTGTTTATCTGCACCAAATCGGCCATGCGGAACGCGCGCGCGCGGCCGTCCAAATCGGCTTCCAACGTTTTGAGGCCGTCTGAAAGGTCGCCCGACACATAACCCTTGGCCGTTACCGCGCCGCCCAGTCCGAAACCGAAGCGCGACAGGTCGGGCGCGCTGATGTCGAGGTTCAGGCGGCGGCCCTTTCTGCCGAAGCTGCCGCTGGTCTTGATGGTGTTGCTGCCGAGGCGGATGTCGGTCAGCGCGCGGCTGAGGTAGTTGCTTTCATATTGGATGTCGGCGCTGCCGCTCAGGGCCACGCCGCTGAGGGTGCTCGGTGCGAATTTCATTTTGCCGCCGAATTTTTGGTCGGCCAACTCGCCGCTGACGGCTATCGTGCCGTTGACGTTGCCTTCGGGGAGCTGCCGGTCGATACGGGCGGGGTTGAACGCCTTGCTGGACACGTCGAGCTTGAGGCGGCGGTGGCGGAACAGCTCCAGCGAACCGGTTGCGGCCAGTTCGCCGCCGTTGTCGGGCCGGATGCGCAGTTTGTCCAGCGTCAGCGTTTTCTGGCCGAGCCTGCGGTCGCTGCGGATGGTGAGCAGGCCGTCGGTTTCGGCGTAACCGCTGTCGAGCTTCCAGCCGATTTCGGGCGAACCGGTTTCGCCTTTGACGTTGATGCTGCCGTTCAGACGGCCTGCAATCTGTTGTCTGACCGCATCGTCGGCGCCGAGGTTTTTCACCGCCAGCGCCAAATCCAATTTGTCGGCGGCGGTATCGACGCTGCCGTTGACGGTAACGGTACCCTGCTGCAACAACTCGACGGCGGTGTCTTTCACGCGGATCAGGCCGTTGCCGTCGATGGTGAAGTCGCCCAGTATCGAGCGCACGGGAATGCTGTTTTCATCGGCGTATCCGGCGGCTTCGTTGGACAAGTCGATGGCGCCGTCCAATGCGATGCCGTCTGAAAACGAAGGCACGACGATGGCGTCGAAGTCCAATTCCGCCTTGGGCAGGCTGTCGAGGAAGGAATGCGGATTGATGTTGAAGCCCTTAATCTGGACTTCTTTGATGATTTCGTTCAGCTTGCCGGCAAACGGGTGCAGCAGGCTTCGGGCTTTGAGGTGCACGGCGTCGCCGTCGAGCAGCAGTTCGGACTGCATATCGCGCAGGCTGCCTGTGAGCCGCGTGGTACCGTGGATGGTTTCACCGTCCAATTCGCCTTTGGTGTAAATCGCGCTGTTGAGCGCAAACGGCGGCTTCAGGCCGATTTCGACCGCGCCGGCGGAGTTGCTCCACGGCGATTCGAGGCGTTCGATGTCCAGACGGTGCTGTTTCTGATCATAGCGGTAGGCCGCCCGGACACGGTTGAGATATACCGTCTGTTTTTTAAAATTTTTGCCGACGCTGATTTTGCCGGTTTCCAGCCGGTCGAGCGTTATCCATACCGGCAGGTCTATGCTTTCGGGCAGCCCCTGCGACGGTTTTTTCTCCTTCGGCGGCGTCGGTTTGGTCGCAATCCGGATGTCGCCCGCCGACAGTTCGGTAACGTGCAGGCGCAAATCGGAAAGTTCGCGCGGCCGCCAGCCGAAACGGAAGCGGCTCAGGGCGACATCCGCACCGTCGGTCTCAATCAGCCAGTTTTCACCGTGAAATCCGCGCCACAGCGTGCCGTGCAGCGATTCGGACGTGATTTTCACGCCGAACCACGACGGGATTTTGTACAAACCGAAACGCAGCCCCGACTCCGTCCCCGCCAGCCAGCCGACGAAGCCGGCCGACGCCAGCGCGACGCCCGAAAACGCCAGCAGCAAACCGCGCAGCCGGTTCTTCCTGCGTTTCGGCGGCGCGGCATCGCTGCGTTTTTCGTTTTCAGACGGCCTGTCATTTTCAGACGGCTTCTGCGTTTCGGCGGATTGGAGGTTTTCTTGTTCTTGCGTCATGTCATTGTCGGAATAGAGTGTTGCCAGCATCGGACGGCGGCCTGTTCAGACGGCCTGCCGCACCGTGCGCACAGGCCGTCTGAACATCAGAAGCGCGTACCCAGGCTGATGTGCCAGCGGATTTTCTTGTCTTGATGGCCGTAGGCGATGTCGAAGGCGAACGGGGCGACGGGGCTGAACCAGCGCACCCCCAAGCCCGTACCGTGTTTCATGGTCATTTTCTTGAAGTTGACGGCGGCATCGCCCATGTCGTGGAACACCGCACCGGAAAGGCTTTTGGTCAGCGGGAACTGGTATTCCAGACTGCCCACCAGCAGGGCGCGTTCAGGCAGTACCGAACCGTTCGGCCCCGCCTTGCCGATGCTGTCCAATTCGTAACCACGCACCGACGATGCGCCGCCGGTACGGAATTCGAGGGAGGAAGGCACTTCCTTGCCTTCTTTGGCATAAACGTAACCGGCCTGGCCGCGGACGATGAACGTGCCGATTTTTTTGTTTTCAGGCGTGAAGAAATAACCCGCCTTGGCGGCGGCGCGCGCCATCGCGGTGGACGAAAACAGGCTGCCCAGCGTCGCACCGATTTTGCCGTCGAGATAATAGCCGTTTTCGGGGCGCAGCTCGGTTTCGATGTTTTGCCGCTTCCACGAAGCAGTCAGCATGGTCGCGTGGCTGCGGCCCAAATCATAGTTGGTATCGGGAACTTTGCGGTCTTCGGTGATAAATTCCAGGCCGAGGCGCGATTCGATGCCGTTGCGGTCGCGCACGCGCCAAATGCCGGTGGTCAGGGCGCGTTTTTCAAGGTTTTGGGTGGTCGAGCGGTTGTAGGACGTGTTGGTCGTCCAGTATTTGCCGTCGCTGTTGCGCGGCTGGCTGATACCGGCGGCAAGGGTGGTTTCGTATTTGTCCATGTCCCACACCACCGAACCGATGTAGCCGCGGTTGAAAAGGTTGTAATAGTCGTAGCCGATTTTGCCGCCCAGGCCGTATTCCGAATCATAGCGGACGCCAGTTTCGAGTTTGTGCAGTTTGGTTTCGCTGACGTTGACTTTGACCGGCACGCGGTCGTCTTTCATATTGTTGAAATCGGCCTGTACCGAGGCGCCGGAATAGTGGCCGTTCTGCTCCAGAGCCTGCTGGAAGTCAAGCAGCAAATCCAAATCGTAGGGCGCCCCGGGCCTGAACCGCGCCAAGCCCTGCACGACGCTGACGGGGTAGCGTTTGGTGCCGCTGATTTCGAAATCGCCGAAATAAACCGGCTGTTTGCTTTCGACGATGACGTTCAAGTCGGCAGTATGTTTGTCGGGATTGACGGTGGCCTGCGACGTGCTGATTTTGGCCAGCGGGTATTTCTTGCGGGTTACGGCGGAGAGGACGGAAGTTTTGCTGTTGCTCCATTCGGCATTGTCGAAATAGCCGCCCACCGGCTGGCCCCAGTTTTCCATAGCGTGTTTATAGTAGTCGGCCAGATTTTCGTCGGACAGGATGTCGCCGAGAATCGCCACGCTGACATTGTCGACTTTGGTGCGCGGCCCCGGAGTAACGCTGACCACATAACCGCCTTTTTCGGCGCGGATGCTGACTTTGCTGTTGAAATAGCCTTTAGTGCGCAGCATGGTTTTGACGTTGTCGGGGGCTTCTTCCGCCAGAAAGCCTACTTGCTCGCTATCCAGCTCTTCTTCCTGCTGCTGGGTAATCAGCGGCAGGTATTCTTCAATCATTTTCTTGATTTCAGAATGGTCGGTTTCGACCCTGACGGGGAACTTGGGTTTGAGCTTGACCTGCTTTTCCTGCTCCTGACCCTGCGTCTGCTTCTGCGGAATACGGCGGTACTCCGCCGTATTCGGGTCGAAGTCATCCGCCGCCCAAGCCTGCGCGCAGGCCAAGGCGAGCGTGGTCGTCAGAATCGGCGGGAGCAGTTTTTCCATAGGTTCGGCAACGAATTTCACACACAATCAAGTGGGAGATTCTAACATTATTTTCAGTATCTTTATGAAGATGTTTGCGGCTTTTAACGCTGGCAGGCCGTCTGAAAACCGGTAAAAATCCTTCCCGCATACGGCATGTTCTATCATCTTCCCGCGCGACATATCCGGAGGGGATGTTTCCTGCGGTTGCAGACCTGTTTATAATGCCGCCCGTTTCCGCGGCTTTGGTATTTTATGCTTAAATCAAGTTATTTCCTGAACGTTCGTGCTGTTTTAAGCGGATTTTTCCACCGCTGCGGGATTTTATTTTAGAATGTAAGTTATTTTTAATATATGAAAAGGACTGACTATGGCAAGCAGCAACCTGCTTATTCGTGCCGTCAACCGCATCAGCCTCGTGCAGCAAATCGTCATCGGCCTGACTCTGGGTATCGCGCTGGCGGTACTCGCGCCGCAGGCGGGCATCGCGGCCGGACTGCTCGGCAGCCTGTTCGTCGGGGCGCTGAAAGCGGTCGCGCCGATTTTGGTGTTCGCACTGGTGCTGGCCGCCATCGCGCAGCACCAGAAAGGCAACGAGGCCTACATCAAACCGATTATCGTTCTGTACCTCATCGGTACGTTTTCGGCGGCCTTGGTCGCAGTGATTGCCAGCTTTGCTTTTCCGACCATGCTGATTTTTTCTAAAGCGGGCGATATGTCGGCCACGCCGCCGGGCGGCATTATCGAAGTGCTGAAGACTTTGCTGATGAACCTGGTGTCCAACCCGATCAGCGCGCTGGCTGACGCCAACTACATCGGCATTTTGGCTTGGGCCTTGATTTTGGGCTTCGCCGTGCGCAATCACGGTTCCGACACCACGCGCCAAGTGGTCGCCGATACGGCGGAAACCGTGTCCACCGTGGTCAAATGGGTTATCCGTTTCGCGCCGCTGGGTATTTTCGGACTGGTGTCGTCCACCATCGCCGAAACGGGGTTCGGCGCACTGAAAGGTTACATGCACCTGCTGGCGGTACTGCTGGGCAGCATGATTTTCATCGCGCTGGTGGTCAATCCGCTGATTGTCTGGTGGAAAATCCGCCGCAACCCTTATCCGCTGGTGTTTACCTGCCTGCGCGAAAGCGGCGTGTACGCCTTCTTCACCCGTTCGTCGGCGGCCAATATTCCGGTGAACATGGCGCTGGCGAAAAAACTCGGCCTGCATGAGGACACCTATTCCATCGCCATTCCGCTGGGGGCGACCATCAATATGGCGGGGGCGGCGATTACCATCACCGTGCTGGCGATGGCTGCGGCGCACACCCAGCATATCCAGGTCGATTTCTTCACCGCCCTGCTGCTCAGCCTAGTCGCCACGGTCAGCGCCTGCGGCGCGTCGGGCGTGGCGGGCGGTTCGCTGCTGCTGGTGCCGCTGGCATGCAGCCTGTTCGGGATTTCCAACGACGTCGCCATGCAGGTGGTCGCCGTCGGCTTCATCATCGGCGTGATTCAGGATTCTGCGGAAACTGCGTTAAATTCGTCCACCGACGTGCTGTTTACCGCCGCCGCCGATTTGGGACGCGAACGCTGACCCTGCATTCGGAAACATACCGAGGCCGTCTGAAAATCCGTTTTCAGACGGCCTCTTCCCTTTACCTTGTTTGACAAACCCCGTCGATTCGGTTAAAACCGCCCCATAACAAAAAAAATTCTTGTCCGCTGCGTCTGCCTGAGGCAATCAGGCCGCTCCGGACTTTACTCTGCAAAAGGAGACATCATGTCCGGTACTTCCGACAAAACTTTCTTCGGCCATCCTTTCCAACTCTCCACCCTGTTCCATATCGAGCTTTGGGAACGTTTTTCGTTCTACGGTATGCAGGGCATCTTGCTGATTTACCTGTATTACGCCGCCGACAAAGGCGGTTTGGGCATAGACAAGTCGCTCGCGGGCGGCATCGTCGGCGCATACGGCGGCAGCGTCTACCTCTCCACCATCCTCGGCGCATGGTTTGCCGACCGTGTATGGGGCGCGGAAAAGACCCTGTTCATTTCCGGCGTCGTGGTGATGCTCGGCCATATCGCACTGGCGATCGTGCCCGGATTGTACGGCCTGCTGCTGGGTCTGGTGCTGATTGCGCTGGGCAGCGGCGGCGTGAAATCCTCCGCCAGCTCGATGGTCGGCGCACTTTACGAAAGCGACGACATGCGGCCGCTGCGCGACGCCGGTTTCTCGATTTTCTATATCTCCATCAATATCGGCGGCTTTCTCGGCCCGCTCCTGACCGGCCTGCTGCAAACCAATCTGGGTTTCCACTACGGCTTCGGCGCGGCGGCGGTCGGCATGGCGTTCGGCCTGTGGCGTTATTCGCGCGGCCGCAAAAACCTGCCGCATCCGTCCGTACCCAATCCGCTGCCGCAAGGCCAAGGTAAAACCGCGGCGGCGGCGGGGCTGCTGATTACCGCAGCGTTGGGCGGCGTGATTGCGGCCGGCTGGCTGACTTTGGACAATTTCTCCATGGCGCTGCTCGGCACGGTCATCGCGGCAGTCGTCGTTTATTTCATCCGCCTGCTGACCAACCCGCAGGTCGACGCGGACAACAAACGCCACATCGCCGCCTATATCCCTTTGTTTCTGACCGTGTGTCTGTTTTGGTCGGTATGGTTCCAAGTCTATACCGTGGCAACCGTGTATTTCGACGAAACGGTCGACCGCACCATAGGCGGCTTCACCATTCCCGTATCGTGGAAAGACTCGATGCAGAGTATGTGGGTCGTGCTGTTTTCCGGCCTGATGGCGGCCATCTGGACGAAAATGGGCAAACGGCAGCCGAAAACGCCGTTGAAGTTCGCACTGGCGATGCTGGTGGTCGGACTGTCCTACCTCGGCTTCGTGCCGTTTGTTTCATCGGGCACGCCGATGCCGATTATCGTATTCGCACTGGTGTTGCTGTCTGTTACCGTCGGCGAACTGATGCTCTCGCCGATTGCACTGTCCTTCTCGACCAAAATCGCGCCGCCGACGTTCAAAACGCAGATGGTCGCGCTCAACTTCCTCGGCTTTTCGCTGGGCTTTACGCTCGGCGGCGTGCTGTTTAAAACATATTACCGCGCCGATGCCCCGCTGAGCTTCTTCTGGATGCTGTGCGGCATCGGCGTGGCGGGCGGCGCGGTGTTGCTGCTGCTGGTACCGGTATTGAACCGGATGCTCAAAGGGGCCGATTAAAGACCGGCAGGCCGTCTGAAAAATAAACTTTTCAGACGGCCTCCGTCCCTGTCGCCCAACGAAATAACAAACAACCGAAAGGCCGTCTGAAACCGCGGGCCGCCTTTCCAACCGAAGGAAAACCCCATGAATGCCGAACAAAAACTCTCCGCCCTGCGCCAAACCATGCGCGAACACAACCTGGACGCCTGGATTATCCCGTCCGCCGATCCCCATTTGTCCGAATACCTGCCCGAACACTGGCAGGCGCGGGTGTATTTTTCCGGCTTCACCGGTTCGGTCGGCACCTTGGTCGTTACCGCCGACAAAGCCGGCCTGTGGGCGGACAGCCGCTATTGGGAACAAGCCGCACACCAGCTCCAAGGCAGCGGCATAGAATTGCAGAAAGTCGGCGAAGTCGCGCCCTACACCGACTGGCTGGCCGCCGAACTGCCGGACGGCGCGGCGGCAGGCGCGGCGGCCGACATGCTGTCACTGACCGCCAAACGCCAGCTTGAAACCGCCTTCGCCGCCAAAAACATCTGCCTCGACGTATCGCGCGACATCGCCGACACAGTTTGGGCCGACCGCCCCGCCCTGCCGCAGGAAGCCGTTTTCCCGCACGACGCGGCCTTCGTTTCCGAAACCGCCGCCACCAAACTCGCCCGCGTGCGCGCCGCCATGAAAGAACAAGGCGCGGCCTGGCATCTGATTTCTTCGCTCGACGACACCGCATGGCTGACCAACCTGCGCGGCAGCGACGTACCGTATAACCCCGTATTCCTGTCGTATCTACTCATCGGCACCGATTCGGCCTTATTGTTTGTCGATGAAGCCAAGCTGAATCCGGCATCGCGCGCGCTGCTGGCCGAAGCGGGCATCACCACCGCGCCCTACGCCGCCGTGCGCGAAGCCTTGGCCGAGATTTCAGACGGCCTGCTCGTCAACCCCGACAAAACCGCCGTCAGCACGCTGCAACTCATGCCGTCTGAAAGCCGCCTGATTGAAAACATCAACCCGTCCACCCTGTTCAAATCCGTCAAATCCGCCGCCGATTTGGACCATGTACGCGAAGCCATGCGGCAGGACGGTGCGGCACTGTGCGGCTTCTTCGCCGAATTCGAGCGCAATCTGGCCGACGGCACCGCCATGAACGAGCTGGACATCGACACCATGCTCCACAAATACCGCAGCGCGCGCCCGAACTTCGTTTCACTCAGTTTCAACACCATCGCCGGCTACAACGCTAACGGCGCGTTGCCGCACTACACCGCCACGCCCGAAGCGTTCAGCGACATCACCGGCAGCGGCCTGCTGCTGATTGACTCGGGCGCGCAATATCTGGGCGGCACCACCGACATCACCCGCGTCGTCCCCGTCGGCGAAACCACGCCCGAACAAAAACGCGACTACACGCTGGTCTTAAAAGCCCACATCGCACTGGCCGAAACCGTGTTCCCCGAAAACATCGGTTCCACCCTGCTCGACGCCATCTGCCGCAAACCCCTTTGGCAGGAACAATGCAACTACGGCCACGGCACGGGACACGGCGTGGGCTACTTCCTGAACGTGCACGAAGGCCCGCAGATTATTTCCTACCTCACACCTGCCAATCCGAACCAAACAATGAAGGCAGGCATGATTACCTCCAACGAACCCGGCCTCTACCGCCCGGGCAAATGGGGCATCCGCATCGAAAACCTCGTCGCCAGCCTGCCCGTGGCATCGCCGCAGGAAACCGAATTCGGCAAATTCCTGCATTTCGAAACCCTCACCCTCTGCCCGATAGACACGCGTCCGATAGACTTCGGCCTGCTGACCAAGGCAGAAGTCCGCTGGCTCAACGCCTACCACGCCGACGTGCGCGAAAAACTGCTGCCGCTGGTAGACGGCGAAGCGCGTGACTGGCTGATATTGCGGACGGAAGCAGTGTAGGATTCGATACGGGATATGTAAAAAAGAAAGGCCGTCTGAAAAACCATTGCCAAGTTTTCAGACGGCCTGTTTCAAAAAAAAATCAAACCACTATATAAGATTAAGTAAGGAAAACATCGAACTAACACTTCTTACTTACTAAAGATGGTGAAATAAAAAAGAATAAAATGACCAAAAGAACAGCAATAAAAACGACCACTCCTGAAATCGTTGATTATTGGTTTTCAAGAGTTTATGAAGGGGATTTGAGTGTCGATGCCTCAGAAGCCCATGAGAGGTGCTGGCGATGCGGTTATCAAACCAAACTGGAGCGCTGCCATATCATCCCCCATTCCCGCGGAGGGGCAGACGAACCTTCTAATTTGGTTTTGTTATGCAAAAAATGTCATTTAGAAAATCCGAACGTTTCTGACCCTGAGATTATGTGGGATTGGCTCAAAGCCTACCGAACTTCTCTGTACAACACTTTTGGGATAATACAGGGGTTTGAAGAATATAAGAAAATTTATGGTGTTTCTTTTTCAGAGCAAGTGATGAAGCTGGGCATATCAAAAGTTGAAGAATTAGAACCCTTGATTGCATCAAAAATGGAAGGCTGCACTCGTCATTTCGGCGAATCTCATTTAAACAAGGCAACCTTTGCAGGAATATTGAGAATGATTTACAAAGAAATCGTAAAAGACCGACCCAAAACCTAAGGAATGCAAAAATTTTAAGAAAATCATAATGCCCGTTGAGGAGCATACAGGTCGGACGATAAGCCGGGTTCTGTCGTCGGACAGTCATTCCTCTAGGCGCATCATTGCTGATACGCTCCAGCAACCTACCCGAACGCTCGGCGGGCCGCGTCAATGCGTTCTGTTTGGTCTTGCTCCGAATGGGGTTTGGCCTGCTGCGCCCTGTTGCCAGGTGCACGGTGCGCTCTTACCGCACCTTTTCACCCTTACCTGTGCCGCCTTTTCAGACGGCCATCGGCGGTTCTGCTCTCTGTTCCACTTTCCGTCGCGTTGCCGCGCCCGGCCGTTAGCCGGCATTCCGCCCTGCGGAGCCCGGACTTTCCTCCCCGTATGCCTTGCGGCGATACGCGGCGACTGCCTGTCCGGCCTGTATGCGCGGCGGATTATAGCACAAGGCGGAGCAAGGCCGTCTGAAACCGCTGCAAATGCGGTTTGCCAACCTTTTCAGACGGCCTTGCTCCTGCCGCAATGTCATAGCCATAACGCGGCAAAGTGTGTCAAAAGCACAGCAAACGCGTCCGCCGCGCCGCCTGCTTTTACAGAAAGGAACATTTTTTTCATTTCAGACGGCCAAACGGATTGAATAGCTTAGATTTACACGGTAAACTTATACCATTAAATTTTTTAATGATAACACTCACTCACTATGAAACCCGCCTTTGATGTAAAGTCAGCCCGGCTTGACGTGCTGGCCGTTCAACTGCACACCGCAGATTTAACCGAATTAGAAGAATTTTTACGCCAGCGTACCGGTCAATATCGAGAGCTGGATGTCGTACCTTTCATATTGGATGTGCAGGATTTCGACCATCCCGAATCCTTGAACACCGGTGCAGTGGTTTCATTATTCGCCCGTTACGGAATGCAGATTCTGGGCTTGCGCCACACCAGCGAAATTTGGGCACCGTATGCCGCCAAGCTCCATTTGGTGTTTACGCTCAGCGACAGTGTCCCCGCCGAACCCCAGCCCAAAGCAGCGACCCCCGCCCCAGCCCCAGTCCAAACACCGGCTGCCGGCGGCAATCCGACCGTATTGGTCAGCACGCCGGTCCGTACCGGACAACAGGTTTACGCCGAAAACGCCGACTTAATCGTTACCGGCGCCGTCAGCCAAGGCGCAGAACTTATCGCCGACGGCAACATCCACGTTTATGCACCGATGCGCGGGCGCGCATTGGCGGGTGCGGGCGGCAACCGCAATGCCAGAATCTTCATCCATTCCATGCAGGCGGAACTGGTATCCGTCGCAGGTATCTATCGAAACTTCGAGCAGGATTTGCCCGACCACCTGCATAAAAAACCGGTGCAGATTTCATTACAGGACGACCGTTTGGTCATCAGCGCAATCGACGCGGAGTAAAACCCATTTTTAGTATCTGAAAAGGAAATATTGTGGCAAAAATTATTGTAGTAACCTCAGGTAAAGGCGGCGTAGGTAAAACCACTACCAGCGCCAGCATCGCAACCGGCCTGGCCTTGCGCGGGCACAAAACCGCCGTCATCGACTTCGACGTCGGCCTGCGTAACTTGGATTTGATTATGGGCTGCGAACGCCGCGTAGTTTACGACCTAATCAACGTCATTCAAGGTGAAGCAACACTCACCCAAGCGCTGATTAAAGACAAAAACTGCGAAAACCTGTTTATCCTGCCCGCGTCGCAAACCCGTGACAAAGACGCCCTGAACAGGGACGGCGTAGAAAAAATCATGACCGAACTGACCGAAAAAATGGGTTTCGAATACGTTATCTGCGACTCCCCCGCCGGTATCGAGCAAGGAGCACTGATGGCACTCTACTTTGCCGACGAGGCCATTATCACGACCAACCCCGAAGTTTCCAGCGTGCGCGACTCAGACCGCATTCTGGGCATCCTACAAAGCAAATCCCGCAAAGCGGAACAAGGCGGCACGGTAAAAGAACACCTGTTGATTACCCGCTACTCTCCCGAGCGCGTTGCAAAAGACGAAATGCTGTCGGTACAGGACATCTGCGACATCCTGCGCATCCCGCTCATCGGCGTGATTCCCGAATCGCAAAACGTATTGCAGGCTTCCAATGCCGGCGAACCCGTCATCCACCAGCAGGATGCTACCGCGGCAGAAGCCTATAAAGACGTTATCGCCCGACTGCTCGGCGAAAACCGGGAAATGCGTTTCTTGGAAGCCGAGAAAAAAGGCTTCTTCAAACGACTGTTCGGAGGTTGATTCATGTCTCTGATTGATATCCTGTTCGGCAAAAAAACCAAAACCGCAACCGTTGCGCGCGACCGACTGCAAATCATCATCGCACAAGAACGCGCTCAAGGCACAAGCGCTACGCCCGATTACCTGCCGACATTGCGTAAAGAGTTGCTGGAAGTCCTGTCGAAATACGTCAACGTATCACTTGACGACATCCGTATCTCTCAAGAAAAACAAGATGGTATGGATGTTCTCGAACTGAACATCACCCTGCCCGAACAAAAAAAGGTTTAATCCATGACGCTGACCGAATTGCGTTATATCGTAGCCGTCGCGCAAGAGCGTCATTTCGGACGCGCAGCGCGGCGCTGCTTCGTCAGCCAGCCCACCCTTTCCATCGCCATCAAGAAGTTGGAAGAAGAACTTTCAGTATCGCTGTTTGACCGCAGCAGCAACGATATCATTACCACCGAAGCAGGCGAACGCATCGTCGCCCAAGCCCGCCGCGTATTGGAAGAAGCGGACTTAATCAAGCATTTGGCCAATGAAGAGCAAAACGAGCTTGAAGGTGCATTCAAACTCGGCCTGATTTTCACCGTTGCCCCGTACCTGCTGCCCAAGCTGATTATGGCTTTGCGCGAAAGCGCGCCTAAAATGCCATTGATGCTGGAGGAAAACTATACCCACATTCTGACCGAAACCCTCAAACGCGGTGATTTGGATGCCATCGTTGTTGCCGAACCGTTCCAAGAACCGGGCATTGTTACCGAACCGCTTTATGACGAGCCTTTCTTTGTTATCGTCCCTAAAGGACACCCGTTTGAAGAATTAGATGCCATTACTCCCCATCTACTGTCGGAAGAGAAGGTCTTGCTGTTAACCGAAGGTAATTGTATGCGCGATCAAGTGCTGGCAAGCTGTTCGGAACTAGCGGCCAAGCAGAGGATTCAGGGGTTGACCAATACCTTGCAAGGCAGTTCCATCAACACCATCCGCCATATGGTTGCCAGCGGCCTTGCTATCAGCGTCATGCCCGCTACGGCACTGACCGAAAACGACCACATGCTGTTCAGCATTATCCCGTTTGAAGCAACCGCACCCAAACGCCGCGTCGTATTGGCTTACCGCCGCAATTTCGTACGACCTAAAGCCTTAACTGCTTTGCGCAATGCAATATTACACTCTCATCTGAACGGTGTTACTTTTGTAAAAGAGTAATTTCCACATACAAAACAGGCCGTCTGAAAAATAAAGGGGCAAAACCTCTTATTTTTCAGACGGCCTGTTTTATTTTCAAGCCCATTAAGCAAAAGTCTTTACTACACCCTATCATTTTCACTATTGGCACTATCAATCAGCCAACAAAAAAGCACGGCTCGCCGTGCTTTTCCTCTAAAACAAAATTCCTATTTGTTTCTTTGCGAACGAAGATAATCCAAAGTTTTAAGCTGGGCAATCGCTGCCGCCAGAGCAACTTGCGCTTTAGCCAACGATTCGTCATCTTGGGCTTGCGAAATACCGGCTTCCGCCACTTTTTTCGCTTCCTCTGCTCGCGCCTGATCCATTTCACCACTGCGTACTGCCACATCAGCCAAAATGGTTATTTTTTCAGGCTGTACTTCCAACAGTCCTCCCGAAACGGCAACCAACACTTCCTCCGTTTGGTCAGGCACAGTCAAGCGCAATGCTCCGGGACGCACCAAACTCATAATCGGCTCATGTCGCGGATAAATACCGAGTTCACCTTGCACAGTCGGAATAACTACAAATGTAGCTTCGCCTGAGTAGATATTTTGTTCGTTACTTACCACTTCAACTTGCATGACATTCATGCCAGCCTCCTCAATTTACGGTTTTCGCTTTCTCTACGGCTTCATCAATGCTGCCCACCATGTAGAACGCTTGTTCCGGCAGGTGATCGTATTCGCCGCTCAAAATCGCTTTAAAACCGGCAATGGTGTCACGCAACGATACATATTTACCAGGCGATCCGGTAAATACTTCGGCAACGTGGAACGGTTGCGACAGGAAGCGTTGAATCTTACGCGCACGCATCACGGTCAGTTTATCTTCGTCTGACAATTCATCCATACCCAGAATAGCGATAATGTCACGCAATTCTTTGTATTTTTGCAGAGTGGACTGTACGCCGCGTGCCACATCGTAATGCTCTTGACCCAACACCATCGGATCCAGTTGGCGTGAAGTAGAGTCAAGCGGATCAACTGCAGGGTAAATACCCAAAGAAGCAATATCACGGCTCAATACGACAGTAGCGTCCAAGTGGGCAAACGTCGTTGCAGGAGACGGGTCAGTCAAGTCATCGGCAGGCACATATACGGCTTGGATGGAAGTAATGGAACCTGTTTGGGTAGAGGTAATACGCTCTTGCAAACGACCCATTTCTTCAGCCAATGTCGGTTGGTAACCTACTGCTGAAGGCATACGACCGAGCAATGCGGATACTTCTGTACCGGCCAGAGTGTAACGGTAAATGTTGTCCACGAAGAACAATACGTCGCGACCTTTGCCGCTTTCGTCTTTTTCATCACGGAAATATTCGGCCATAGTCAAACCGGTCAAGGCTACACGCAGACGGTTACCCGGAGGTTCGTTCATCTGACCGTAAACCATGGCCACTTTGTCCAGTACGTTGGAATCTTTCATCTCATGATAAAAGTCGTTACCTTCACGGGTACGTTCACCCACACCTGCGAACACGGACAAGCCGCTGTGTGCTTTGGCGATGTTGTTAATCAATTCCATCATGTTTACGGTTTTGCCTACTCCGGCACCGCCGAACAGACCTACTTTACCGCCTTTGGCAAACGGACACAGCAAATCAATCACTTTAATGCCTGTTTCCAGTAATTCGGTCGTTGCAGAAAGTTCGTCAAATTTCGGAGCAGTTTGGTGTATGGCACGGCTTTTATCGGTATCAATCGGACCTGCTTCATCAACAGGTGCACCCAATACATCGACAATACGTCCCAAAGTGCCTTTACCTACCGGCACAGTAATCGGCGCGCCTGTATTGCTTACAGTCATACCCCGCTTAAGGCCGTCTGAACTACCCATTGCAATAGTACGAACCACACCGTCCCCTAGAAGTTGTTGGACTTCCAAAGTCAGATTGTTCTCGTCTAATTTCAGAGCATCGTAAACATGCGGAATGGCGTCACGCGGAAATTCCACATCAACTACCGCACCAATAATTTGTACGATTTTGCCTTGGCTCATTATCGTATCCTAATTTCCTGTACAGGTTTCAGACGGCCTCAAACTGCCGCCGCTCCTGCCACAATTTCTGTCAATTCCGTGGTAATCGCAGCTTGACGCGACTTGTTGTATACCAACCGCAATTCTTTGATGGCATTGCCTGCATTGTCGGTCGCAGCTTTCATTGCAACCATACGAGCGGCTTGTTCTGATGCCATATTATCGCTTAATGCTTGGTAAACCACAGATTCCAAATAGCGACGAACCAAATATTCCAACACGGCAACGGGACTCGGTTCATAGCGGTAATCCCAGTTGTAATCATTGCGCGTATTGACTTCGTCCATCACACTCTGTCCGATGGGCAGTAACACCTCCATACGCGGCTCTTGCCGCATGGTATTGATGAAGCCCGAGTAAACCAACTGAATCACATCTAACTCATGCTTTTCATATCGTTGGAATATTTCAGTTAATGGTCCCAGCAGCGTTTCCATTTTTGGGGTATCGCCTAAATTTGTCGCACTGGCGATGATATTTAACCCAATATTTTGACAGGCCGCCAAACCTTTACTGCCCAAACATACAACTTCAACTGCAATGCCCTTTTCCTGATACTCTTGGACTTGCGCCAAAAATCGCTTTAATACGTTAGCATTCAAGCCTCCGCACAAGCCTTTATCGGAAGTAATTAAAATGAAACCAGCCTTGCGGATTTCGCGGTGAGGTTCCAATAATTTAATCCCATGATCCGAATCAGTTTGTGCCAAATGGCTCATAACCAAACGTACTTTTTCGGCGTACGGACGCGCCAAGCGCATCCGCTCCTGAGTCTTCCGCATTTTGGAAGTTGACACCATCTGCATCGCTTTAGTGATCTTTTGGGTATTCTGAACACTTCGGATTTTGGTGAGAATCTCTTTTCCGACTGCCATTTCAGACTCCTTTCATCTCAATACTTATGCTTGGTAAGCGTAAGAAGATTTGAAAGATTTCATGGCTTCGGTCAATGCTTTTTCGCTTTCGTCAGACATTGCGCCTGATGCATTAATCGCATCCAGAACCTCAGGATGTTGCGTACGTACGAAACTCAGGAATTCTGCTTCGAAAGCCAAGGCTTTGGATACCGGAACATCTGCGTAAGAACCGTTGTTGATCGCCCACAAAGTCAATGCCATTTCGGCAGTGTTCAATGTGCTGAATTGTTTTTGTTTCATCAATTCAGTAACCACTTCACCGTGTTGCAGCTGTTTGCGTGTTGCTTCGTCCAAATCGGAAGCAAATTGCGAGAACGCCGCCAATTCACGGTACTGTGCCAACGCCAAACGGATACCGCCACCCAGTTTTTTGATGACTTTGGTTTGTGCTGCACCACCTACGCGCGATACGGAAATACCGGCATTGATTGCAGGACGGATACCGGCGTTGAACAAGTCGGTTTCCAAGAAGATTTGGCCGTCTGTAATCGAAATTACGTTGGTTGGTACGAATGCTGATACGTCACCGGCTTGGGTTTCAATAATCGGCAACGCAGTCAGAGAACCGGTTTTGCCTTTTACTTCGCCATTGGTCAGTTTTTCAACTTCGTTTTCGCTGACGCGGGCCGCACGTTCCAACAGACGGGAGTGCAGATAGAATACGTCGCCAGGATATGCTTCACGACCAGGTGGACGGCGCAACAGCAGGGAAATTTGACGGTATGCAACGGCTTGTTTAGACAAGTCATCATATACGATCAACGCATCTTCACCGCGGTCACGGAAGAATTCACCCATGGTACAACCGGAGTAAGGGGCGATGTATTGCAGTGCAGCGGCTTCAGAAGCTGTTGCAGCAACTACGATAGTGTGTTCCATCGCGCCATGCTCTTCCAATTTGCGTACTACGTTGGCAATAGAAGATGCTTTTTGACCGATTGCAACATAAATACAGATAACGCCCGTACCTTTTTGGTTGACAATAGCATCCAATGCTACGGCTGTTTTACCTGTTTGACGGTCACCAATGATCAACTCACGTTGACCGCGACCAATCGGAACCATTGAGTCAATGGCCTTCAGACCGGTTTGCATAGGCTGGTCAACTGATTTACGGGCAATTACACCAGGTGCAATTTTTTCGATTGGCGCTGTGGAAGATGTGTTGATCGGGCCTTTGCCATCAATCGGGCGACCCAATGCATCTACAACGCGACCAACCAACTCACGACCGACAGGTACTTCCAAAATACGGCCGGTACAAGTAACTGTGTCGCCTTCTTTAATATGTTCGTATTCACCCAACACTACGGCGCCGACGGAGTCGCGCTCCAAGTTCATCGCCAAACCGAAAGTGTTACCCGGGAATTCGAGCATCTCACCTTGCATTGCGTCTGACAAGCCATGAATACGAACAATACCGTCTGTTACAGAAATAACCGTACCACGGGTACGTACTTCTGTATTTCCAGACAGATTTTCAATTTTAGCTTTAATCAAATCGCTAATTTCAGCAGGATTAAGCTGCATGAAAACTCTCCTAATTTGTCATAGTCGTATACAAAGCATTTAATTTGCCCCGTATAGACAAATCCAAGACCTGATCACCCACTTCTACCCTTATCCCCCCAATTAATTTTGGATCGACTTGGGTTGTTACTACCAATTCAGTGTTGAAGCGCTTTTTCAGCATTTCAGTCAATTCTGCCGCTTGAGCAGAAGTCAATTCATAAGCACTGTAAATAACGGCTGACTTGGTATCGTTGAGTGTCAAGGTTAAGTCTTGATATTGCACATAAACTTCCGGCAAAATCGGTAACCGTTTCTGCTCAGCCAAAACAGTCACGAAATTTTTGAGACTGTCGTCTTTTAAACCGACCAAATCAGTTAATAATCTTGCCTTTTCGGAAGTGTCCGTTTCAGGTTGTTCGATTAAGGAAATCACTTTTTCCTGCCGTACAACCGCCGACAGATTTTTAAGTTCGCCCAACCAAGACTCTATCTGTTTTTTTTCCTGAGCTAAACCAAACAATGCCTTCGCATACGGCCTAGCAATAGTTGCGAACTCTGCCATAAGATTACAGCTCCTGTTTCAAGGCACCGAGCAGCTGCGCATGTTTAGAAACATCAACTTCATCGCGCAAAATAGACTCTGCACCTTTCACTGCCAGTGAGGCTACCTGTTCACGTAATATTTCACGTGCACGAACCATCTCCTGCTCAACATCAGCTTTAGCTTGCGCAGTAATTCGGGCAGCTTCAGTAGAAGCCTGTTCTTTAGCTTCTTCCACGATTTTTGCCGCGCGTTTTTCTGCATTAGCCACCATTTCGGCAACTTGAGTACGCCCTTCGGCCAAAAGTTCTGCAACTTTCTTTTCCGCCTGCTCAAAGTCATTTTTACCGCGCTCAGCAGCAGCCAAGCCTTCGGCAACTTTCGCAGCACGCTCATCCAAAGCTTTTGCGATTGGAGGCCACACAAACTTCATGGTAAACCAAACCAAACCGATAAAGACTAAGATCTGCGCAAATAAGGTTGCATTAATATTCACTTTACCTAACCTTCGTATTAGGGTTAATCAAACAAACGGCTAACCGTCTGTATCGAAACAGTTAACTGTCCGGATTAGCCTGCAAACGGGTTAACGAAAGCAAACAGTAATGCGATAGCCACGCCAATCAGGAATGCGGCGTCAATCAAACCGGCAATCAGGAACAGTTTGGTTTGCAGCGGGCCGATCAGTTCGGGTTGGCGAGCGGAAGATTCCAAATATTTGGAACCGACCATACCGATGCCGATAGCGGCACCCATCGCGCCGAATGCAACGATCAAACCACAAGCGATAGCAATTAAACCACCCATTTTAAAAACTCCTTGAAAAGCTAAAAATTAAACTACGTTGGAAAAATTTCTGAAAACTTATAAAAAACATCATCAATGTGTATCATGGGCTTGGCCGATGTAGACAAACGCCAAAGCCATAAAGATGAATGCCTGCAAGGTAATAACCAAAATATGGAAAATCGCCCACGCTAAACCGGCGATAAGATGAAGTACAAATAAAATCGGATCCATCACACCGACACTGCCTGACGCGGCCCATGCACCGCCTAATAGTGCAATCAGCAAAAATACCAATTCGCCAGCATACATATTACCGAACAACCGCATACCGTGTGATACGGTTTTCGACAAGAATTCAACCAAATTCAACAAGAAGTTAGCCGGCGCCAACTTCGCACCAAATGGCGCGCTGAACAACTCATGCATCCAACCGCCGAAGCCTTTAATTTTGATATTATAGTAAATACAGATACCGAGTACGCCGATAGCCAAAGCCAGCGTAGTGTTCAAGTCGGCAGTTGGAACGATGCGTAACAGGGCATGGTGATTGCCCGTCAGATGTTGCCAAGTCCATGGCAGCAAATCTACCGGCAGCATATCCATCGCATTCATTAAAAAAATCCAAACAAACAACGTTAATCCCAACGGAGCGACAGCCCTGCGCGATTTTTCATTATGAATAATGCTCTTACACATATCGTCGACAAATTCGAACAGGATTTCCACCGCTGCTTGAAAACGCCCCGGAACACCGGCGGTAGCTTTTTTGGCGCCGCGCCACAGCAAAAAGCTGCTGATTACGCCCAACAATATGGAAAAGAATAAAGTATCCATATTGATGAATGAGAAATCAGCAATATTTTTCAAACCTTGTCCCTGCGCTACATCCGACAGACTGGTCAAGCTTTGCAAGTGGTGCTTGATGTAGTCGGCAGCAGTCATTGATTCACCTGCCATAATCTTTAACTCTCAACAATACTAAAAAAACCAAATGGCTGACGCTGAACAAACCGAACAAAAACGGTAAAAACACCAGCGATTGATGCCATACGGCAAAAAACGACAACATCAACGCCAACGACAGCATTACTTTTAAAGCCTCTCCTGCCATGAACATTCTACTTTGCAGGTACGGCCTGTCTTTTAAAAGCCTTAAAAGTAAAACCGCGACCACAGTCGGTATCAGGTAAGATGCACCGCCGGCCAAAGCGGACCAAAATCCTCTTCCTCCCCAACAAACTGCACCGACAAAAGCAACTGCCGCCAGCATCGCACACTGCCAAATCAGAATCTGCCGCATAATTGTCAGGGAAACCAATACCATATTAAAGATTCAAGTAAGGCCACTATAATTGAAGAGGGGCCGCAGCGTCAAGGGCGTGTTAACCTTTGTGAAAATACAACTTTGATATTCCTTGCCATAAAAGCACAGCAACAGTGACCTTTATTGATTTTAACATAAACTACACAGTGTTACATGCAATCCCCTTATCGTACAGCCACTATCACCTCTCTGAATCGACGGATATTTCAAACTCCTTTGAACTAAAAATGTTTATTTCTTCAACACAGGCCGTCTGAAAATTTTCAGACGGCCTGTGTTGCACTATAAAGTGCCGGCCGTATTCTACGCTTCGTATTCCACACCTAACTGTTTAAGCAGGTATTCGAACGTCTCCGGCGTATCGAAATGCAGGACGATTTTACCTTTTTTATGATTGGTGGTACGGACTTCAACGTTAACACCCAATTTTTCGGTCAGTGCGTCGTTCAGACGGCGTATATCGGCACTGATGGTCTTTTTGACGTCTTTGCGGACTGCCTGTTGCGCCACTTGGCTGCGCCGTTCCACTTCGCGCACTGACCAGCCGTTTTTGACTGCTTTTTGAGCCAACTGGAGCTGTTCGACTACCGGCAACGTCAGCAGGGCGCGGGCATGTCCCATTTCAAGACGGCGTTGGTAGAGCATGTCTTGCACCGGTTCGGGCAAACTCAAAAGGCGTAGGGTGTTCGAAATAGCGCTGCGGCTTTTACCGACTGCTTTGGCAATTGTTTCGTGCGTCAGACCGAATTCGTCCGCCAGCCGCTTCAGCCCTTGTGCTTCTTCAATCGGATTGAGGTTTTCGCGTTGCAGGTTTTCAATCAACCCCATTGCCAGCGCGGTTTCGTCACTGATGCTTTTCACGACGACGGGGATTTCTGTCAATCCGGCCAACTGGCTGGCACGCCAACGGCGTTCTCCGGCAATCAGTTCGTACTGCGACAGCCCGTGCTCACGCACAATCACGGGCTGAATGACGCCTTGGGCTTTTATTGAGTCGGCCAGTTCCTGCAAGGCTTCGTCATCAATCTGCACTCGGGCTTGATAGCGGCCGGGCTGTATGTCTTTGACGGCAACGGTAGTCAGCCGGTCGCTGCTACTGTCGCCGATGCTGTTGGAAATCAGTGAATCTAAGCCGCGGCCCAAGCCGCTTTTCGGTTTTGCCATGGTGTAATCCTTTTTTCAGACGGCCTGTCTCTATGCTTTTATATATGTGATGTTCTATTTTATCGGATATTGGCGGTTTATAAACCATCTTATTAGTTGCTTATTTCAAATAATTTTCTGAATGACTGTTTCAGACGGCCTTTGTATATACAATATATACAATAGGTGCAGATTGATTCCAAAGGCTTGTGCAGGAGAAAACATAAACAGTTTTAAAATCCGAAAGACATGATTTGTGCACATTGATGTCTGCTCCAACCAATAAGCAAAAATGCCGCCCCTTACTTCTCGACGGGTTTATGCTATGCTTCCGCCCCAAATGGGCGAATCAGGCACACCGTTTGAGCACACAGAGCAAGGGCAAATTATCCATGCGGCTGATGCACGCTGCTAAAAAACGGAAGCGGCAGATAAGCCTTTGACGATTACCATCAATATCAGTGGTAACCCCACAAGACGAAGACATGAATATTTCGACTGCACCGTACCGTTCGTTCCACTTAATATAGAAAACATTTCTAACACTGCAAATTCAAAGAAGTGGGTACCAGCCGCTTTTTACCTGATTTCGAAGGACAGACCATGACCAAACGACGCATAGTGCTCGGCATCAGCGGTGCCAGCGGCTTCCAATACGGTTATAAGGCCCTGCAACTGCTACAAGACATTGAAAACGTGGAAACCCATCTGGTAGTTTCAAAAGGTGCGGAAATGGCCCGCGCGCTGGAAACGCCCTACACCAAAGAGGAGGTTTGCAAAATGGCGGACATCGTCCATCCCATCGGCAATCTGGCTGCCAGTATTTCCAGCGGTTCGTTCAAAACCGTCGGAATGCTGGTCGCCCCCTGCTCTATGCGCACCCTTGCAGCCGTGGCTCACGGTTACAGCGACAACCTGCTGACACGCGCCGCGGATGTGGTATTGAAAGAACGCCGCAGCCTGGTGCTGATGGTGCGGGAAACACCGCTGAATCTGGCGCATTTGGACAATATGCGCCGCGTAACCGAAATGGGCGGCATCATCTTCCCACCCGTGCCCGCACTATATCTTCAACCACAAAGCGTCGATGACATCCTGACCCACAGCGTCAGCCGCGCACTCGATTTGCTTGGCGTCGACCTCCCACACCAGCCGCGCTGGGGAGATGATGCGCAATCCGTTATCGAAAACTAGCGTTTGGCCGAAACAGGCGTTCCGTTTGCGATACCCGTTACACCCAAAACGAAGGCCGTCTGAAATGCCTATCGTTTCAGACGGCCTACTTGCGTAGAAAAAAGCCCGCAAATCCCTTACAATACGTCCCTAAAATTTTGAAAGCACACAAGAATCATGGAAGCCGAAGTAATCAACCAGCTCAACAACACCCTGAACGATTTGGAAAAGCGCAGCGAAGACATCCGCGTCTATATGGACTATCAGGGCAAGAAAGACCGATTGGAAGAAGTCGTCGGCCTTTCCGAAGACCCTGAGCTGTGGAACGATCCGAAACGCGCCCAAGAAATCGGCAAAGAGCGCAAAATCCTCGAAGGCATTGTGTTGACGCTCGACAATATCGCATCGGGCATCGAAGACAACCGAATGCTGATTGAAATGACCGTCGAAGAAAACGACGAAGAAGGTTTCACCGCCGTGCAGGAAGATGTGGCGGGACTGGAAAAACAGATGGCGGATTTGGAGTTCAAGCGGATGTTCAACCAGCCCGCCGACCCGAACAACTGCTTTATCGACATCACCGCAGGCGCGGGCGGTACGGAAGCGGAAGACTGGGCGGGTATGCTGTTCCGCATGTACAGCCGCTACGCCGAGCGCAAAG
>ERZ772994.13-NODE-13-length-32994-cov-11.2264_pt1 | contig 32994 bp, 29 predicted proteins | sample MGYA00580679_ERZ772994 | MGnify/ENA primary metagenome ERZ772994 (study PRJEB29015, sample SAMEA2738057) | human oral metagenome | biome: human oral; feature: human-associated habitat; material: saliva | place: China | collected 2224 ...
GCGAGGAAGATGTCGGGGGCGGGTTTGGAATGCGCGACGGCGGCAGGGTCGGCAATGGCGTCGAAGAAGTGGGTCAGCCCCATGCGTTCGAGCAGGAACGGGCCGTTTTTACTGGCGGACGCGAGGGCGATTTTTTTGCCGTTTGCTTTCAATGCTTCCAGCAGCGGCAAAATGCCGGGGTACACGTCTTCGGGTTTGACTGCCTGAATCATTTCGACGTAGTTGTCGTTTTTGCGGCGGGTCAGTTCAGCGAACTCGGCTTCGCTGACGGTTTTGCCGCCGTGCGCGAGGATGCGTTTGAGCGAATCGTCGCGCGACACGCCTTTGAGCTGCTCGTTAAACTTGCGGTCGATGCTGATGCCCAGCCCTTCGGCGAGCTTTTTCCATGCGCGGTAGTGGTATTCGGCGGTGTCGGTGATGACGCCGTCGAGGTCAAACAGGACTGCGGTAAAAGTCATTTTGCGCCCTCCTTATTTTTCCAACGCAACGGTGTGGCTGCCGTTGAGCGTGATGTCTTTGCCGTACACCTGCAAATCGAGCGGCTCGCCTTTGAGCAGGGTGAAGACCACATTTTCTTTACCGACGGCGACTTTAATCAGACGGCCTCGGTAGTTGATGTGGAAGGCATAGCCTGTCCACGCACTCGGCAGGAACGGTGCGAAGCTGAGTTTGCCGCCCCAGGTTTTCATTTGGGCGAAACCTTGGACGATGGCGAGCCACGAACCGGTCATGGAGGTGATGTGCAGGCCGTCTTCGGTGTCGTTGTTGTAGTTGTCCAAGTCCAGGCGGGCGGTGCGCTGGTACATTTCCACGGCTTTTTCTTCTTTGCCCAGTTCGGCGGCAAGGATGGCGTGGATACATGGCGACAACGAGCTTTCGTGCACGGTCATCGGTTCGTAGAAGTCGAAGTTGCGGCGTTTTTCGTCCATGTTGAAACGGTCGCCGAAGAAGTAGATACCTTGCAACACGTCCGCCTGTTTGATGAAGGGCGAACGCAGGATTTTGTCCCACGACCATTTCTGGTTGAGCGGCAAATCGTCGGGCGAAAGCGCGGACACGGGGCGGATGTCTTTGTCGAGGAAGCCGTCGTGTTGCACGAATACGCCGAGTTCTTCGTCATGCGGACGGTACATATTCGCGCTGATGTCCGCCCATTTTTCCAACTCGGCGGCACTCACGTTCAAATCCGGACGCGGGTATTTCGCCAAGGCTTCGCGGGTGTAGTCCAATACCCATGCGGCGAGGGTGTTGGTGTACCAGTTGTTGTTGATGTTGTTTTCGTATTCGTTCGGGCCGGTTACGCCGTGAATCATGTATTTGCCGTTGCGTTTGGAGAAGTGGACGCGGTCCGCCCAGAAGCGGGACACTTCGACCAAGACTTCCAAGCCTTCTTTGGCAAGATAGCTTTCGTCGCCGGTGTAGTTGGTGTAGTTGTAGATGGCGTAAGGAATCGCGCCGTTGCGGTGGATTTCCTCGAAGGTGATTTCCCATTCGTTGTGGCACTCGATGCCCGTAAACGTCACCATCGGATAGAGTGCGCCCGCCAAGCCCTGTTCGCGCGCGTTGTGTTGCGCCTGCGGCAGTTGGTTGCGGCGGTATTGCAGCAGGTTGCGGGTAACTTCGGGTTCCGCCAGTGCGAGGTAAAGCGGCACGGCGTAGGCTTCGGTGTCCCAATAGGTCGCGCCGCCGTATTTTTCGCCGGTAAAGCCTTTCGGGCCGATGTTCAGGCGCGCGTCTTCGCCGTAGTAGGTGGAGAACAGTTGGAACAGGTTGAAGCGGATGCCTTGTTGCGCTTCGTCGCTGCCTTCGATGACCACGTCGGCAATTTCCCAGCGGTGCAGCCAGCCTGCTTTGTGCGCGTCCAGCAAGGTTTCAAACGCAACGCCTGCGATTTTTTCCGACAAGGCGCGGCCTGCGGCTTTCACCGCTTCCAAGCCTTGATAATCGCGGCTGGTGGTAACAATCACGCGTTTTTCAAAGGTTTCGGGCGTGCCGCCGACTTCGGCTTCAAAAGAATTGGAGACCTGCCAGTCGGTTTGGCTGCCGCCGAGGGCTTTGAAGCTGCCGGCGAAGGTTTGCTCGGCGTTGACGATGAATTGTTCCACGCCGAAAGGATTGGCGACGGTTTGGGTGGCAATGTAGGAGCGGTCGTCTGAAACGCCTTTGTCCAATACCTGCCAGAATTTTTCTTCGTAGTTGGAGTCTTCGTTTTTCACGTCGGCATCGATGATGGAGTCGATGCGGACTTGGTGGGTTTTGCCGTCAACGGATACGGCTTCCCAGCGGATGAGAGCCAGCTCTTTTTGCGCGACGGACAGGAATTTGCACACATTGAAACGCACGCCGAATACGGTGAACGAGCGGCGCAACACGCCGTGCTGCATATCGAGTTCGACGGAGAAGTCGGCAACATCGTTTTTCGCCAAGTCTACCTCTTGTCCATCAACAAAGATTCGGACTTTGCTGAAATTGAGCGCGTTGATGGCTTTGCCGAAATATTTGGGGTAGCCGTTTTTCCACCAGCCGACGCGGGTTTTGTCGGGGAACCACACGCCGGCGATGTAGGTGCCCAAGTGGCTGTCGGCGGAGTAGGTTTCCTCAAAGCTGCCGCGCATACCCATATAGCCGTTGCCCAAGCTGGTCAGGCTCTCTTGCAGCCGTTTGTGTTCTTTTTCCAGTTTTGCCGAACGCAATGTCCAAGGGCTGATTTCCATGATTCTTGTATACATTTATGAAGCTCCTGTTATTAAAATTGTCAGATCGGCAAAGGTTTCAGACGGCCTTTGCCGATGGTATTAATGGATTATTCGCCGTGGGTCTCTTTGATCAGACATACTGAGAAGGCTCCCAACAGCAAGACCGCGCCTGCAACCAAGAACATGGTTGCCTGATGGCTGCCCAGCATAGGGAAGAGGATAAAGCTCAGCAGGGAAGCGACGATTTGAGGCATACAGATAGAGCCGTTAAACAGGCCCAAATAAGTACCCATGTGTTTGCCTGAGAGGGCATTGGTCACAATCGTCAAAGGATAGGTAATGATACCGGCCCACGCAATACCGATTAAGGTATAAGACAACACCAGCGCGTATTGGTTGCTGATGAAGAAAACGGAGAAGAAACCGAGCGCACCCAAAGCCAAGCAACCGAAATAACCGACTTTATGGTATTGATTCGGTACTTTTGCCAGAATAAATGAGCAGATAACGGCAGCAATGGATTGTACTGCCGCCAAAACGCCGTACCAGTTGCCCGCTTCTTGGTAGCCTACGGAAGAAGCATCAGTTGTCTGCCAAACGTTTTCCGCAATCGCGCCTGCCGAGTAAGTCCACATATATTGGAAGGCAAACCAGCAGAAGAATTGTACCAAAGTCACCGTCCAAAACGCTTTAGGTGCGGTTTTTAAGAGTTCGAACCAGTTGGCTTTTTCCTGATTTGCGGCTACGTCGATGCCGTGGTAGCGGGCGTAGGTTTCCGGATCATACTCTTTGACTTTGAAGATGGTGAATGCACTAGTAATAATCAGCAACGCTGCGCCCACATAGAATGCTACGACCACGGTCTGTGGCACGACGCCTTTTTCGGCCGTGTTCGCCAAACCGATATACGCAAACACAAACGGCAGAATCGCCGCCACAACCGCGCCCGTATTCGCTAAGAAACTTTGAATCCCGTAGGCGTAGCTTTTCTGCTCCTCGTTGACCATGTCGCCGACCATCATCTTAAACGGCTGCATCGCCATATTCGACGACACGTCCAACAGCGCAATCATCAGCGCGCCGAACGACAAAGCCGCCAGCGACGCATAGCCGAAACCGAAGCTGCCCGAATTCGGCATCAGAATCATCACGATAACCGCAATCAGCGTGCCGTAAAGCAGATACGGCAGGCGGCGGCCGCCCAAGCGCGGCTTCCATGTGCGGTCGGAGTAATAACCGACAATCGGCTGCACCAGCATCCCCGCCAACGGCGGCAGGATAAAGAACCAGCCGAGGCTGTGCGGGTCGGCGCCGAGCGTCTGGAAGATGCGGCTCATCTGCGAGCTTTGCAGGGTAAAGGCCGTCTGAACGCCGAGAAAGCCGAAACTGAGCATCCAAATCGTGCTTTTCGGCAGCGAGGGCAAGCCCTGCCGTGTTGTTTGCGTATTGTCCGACATGAGGTAGTTCCTTTCTTTTTTAGCTGTAAATAAATAAAAGAAATTATGGATTATTAGGCTTCCTGCGAAATTTTGAATCCGAGCGGAAACAGGCCGGTCGTTTGGCCGGATATGCCGCAGGAAGTTTGTTATTCATCGACAACTCAAAAACCGGTTTGCTCTTGAAAAAATGTGGTGATAGCGGTTGATTCGGAACAGTAACGGCCATGTCCGCATGGCTCATGTTGTTTTTCAGACGGCCTGCACGGTTTCGATACCGTGTCTCGATATTTTAAAACGGCGGTGCGGAATCCGACATCCGCCCGTCTGCCAGTCTATCCGACCCGCCCGTGTTCGGCAACGGCAGTTTCATCCGGAACTGTTTTAAATCAAAGCATATAACAAAAGGCCGTCTGAAAACAGTTTTCAGACGGCCTCGACGGTTAAAAAGCCCGATTATTGCAAGCAGGCTTGCTGCCCGAGCACTTTATTCGACAACGATTTTCGGGAAGCGGTTGCTGAAATCCTTGCCTTTGTCGGCGATGGCGAGGGCGATTTGGAAAGCCGCGTCGGTATAGATTTCGGCGATGGCGGGATTGTCTTCCAAAAGCTGCTTGGCCGAACCGCTGTCCATCGCTTCGCGCACGGGCAAGCTCAGCGGGAGCTGTCCGAGCAGCGGCACGTTCAGACGGCCTGCCAGATTTTTGCCGCCTTCCGAACCGAAAATGGCTTCGGCGTGGCCGCAGTTGGAGCAGATGTGTACCGACATGTTTTCCAGTACGCCGAGAATCGGGATGTTGACTTTGTTGAACATATCCACCGCCTTGCGCGCGTCAATCAGGGCGATGTCCTGCGGCGTGGTAACGACCACCGAACCGGTTACCGGAATTTTCTGCGACAGGGTAAGCTGGATGTCGCCCGTGCCCGGCGGCAGGTCGATGAAGAGGTAGTCCACGTCGTCCCACTCGCTTTGAAACATCAACTGCTGCAAGGCCTGGCTCACCATCGGCCCGCGCCAGACAACGGCTTGGTCGGTGTCGACCAGAAAGCCGATGGACATCACTTGGATGCCGCTGTCGGCTTCGACGGGAATCAGTTTTTGGTTCTGCTGGTCGGGTTTGCGGTCTTGCACGCCCAACATGGTCGGCTGGCTGGGGCCGTAGAGGTCGGCATCCAGCACGCCCACGCGCGCGCCCATACGCGCCATGGCGGTGGCGAGGTTGGCGGTGGTGGTGGACTTGCCGACGCCGCCCTTGCCGGATGCGACGGCGATGATGTTTTTCACGCCTTTGATGGTGGCAACGCCGGGCTGCACTTTGTGCGTGCCGATAACGGTGTCGATGCTGAGGTGGATGTGTGCATCGCCTGTGATGCCGATGACGGCCTCTTGCACCCTGTTCGCCAGTTCCGCGCCGATATGGTTGACGGGAAAGCCGAATTGCAGGGTGATGTGGAGGCCGTCTGAACGCTCTTCGACTGCCTGTACGGCCTTTTCACCGCCGAGCGTGCGGCCGGTTTTGGGAATCTGCACCGCCTCGAGGGCGGTCCGAATGGCTGGGATATTCATGGTATTTCTCTTGATGCGTTTGTTCGGGTTAATAATCGGATGCGGATATTTTAACAGAACGCGGGATATTTGGACTCAGCCGCTGTAACTAAGCCCTGCTCCGGCGGGGAACAGGGCTTGGTTTTAGACGGCCCGGAGCGGGATTACCGTGCCGCCATAAAGTCGTCGACTTTCCGCTGGTAGCTTTTCAACAATTCGGCGGAGCGGGCAAACTGCTCCGCTTCGTCGTCGGACAAATCCAGATTGATGATGCGCACCGCACCTTGGCGGTTGACCACGGTCGGCACGCCGATATACACGTTTTCTTGTCCGAACTCGCCCTCAAGCAGGGACGACACCGGCAACACCACGCCCTGATTGTGCAGAATCGCATTGGAAATGCGGCTCAAGCCCATGCCGATACCGTGGCTGGTCGAACCTTTGGCCTCAATCACTTCGTAAGCGGCATTGCGCACGTTGGAATAGATTTTCTCCATCCGCGCCTTGCCGCCCTCTTCCTGCCCCAGAATCTTTTTCACCGACATGCCGGAGATATTGGCGGTACTCCATACGGCAATCACACTGTCGCCGTGTTCGCCTATCATCATCGCATCCACGCTCCAAGGCGCAACATTAAATTCGTTGCCCAAGCAACTGCGGAAGCGGGCGGAGTCGATAATCGTACCCGAACCGATGACGCGCTCCTTCGGCAGGCCGGAGAACCGCCAAGTCGCATACGACAGCACATCGACAGGGTTGGTCGCCACCAGAAAGATTCCATCGAAGCCCGACGCCATAACCGCCGTAACAATGGAATGGAACACGCGCAGGTTGTTGTCGATCAAATCCAGCCGCGTTTCGCCCGGGCGTTGCGGCAGTCCGGCGCAGATGCACACGATGTCGGCATCGGAACAGTCGCCGTAATCGCCGACATAAATCCGTGCCGGCGACGCGGCATAAGGCATCCCGTGCCGAAAGTCGCGCGCCTCGCCTTCAGCGCGTTTGCGGTTAAGGTCGATTAAGACCAGATCATCACAAAGTGCCTGATTCAGCATCGAATACGCATAGCTGATACCCACCGAGCCTGTGCCGACCACCACCACTTTGTTACCTACTTTTTTCATTGCCTCATCCTTAAAGATTTGTTACGAAACATTGCCAAACAAGAATTAATAGCACTAAGCACCTGCAACGTCAAATTACAGACCGCCTCTATCCGCCTGAAATCCGGTGTACCCGAATAGAAGAAAATCAAACGGACGGCAAACACAATCCTGCCTTTCCCGTACTGTCAGAAGGCCGCCTGAAACTTAAACGTCCGGCAGTTATCGCATCCCAAACCACGCTCACGACAGAAAAACGCCGGACAAAGCCCGAACCGAAACAAACCGCCCGCCCGATACGAAAAGGCCGTCTGAAGATGTTTTCAGACGGCCTTCTTTATCTTTAACTTAAGAAACCACTTCGCCCTGAGTGCGCTGCTTCTCAATATTCCTGTTGATATACCATTGCTGCGCGATGGTCAACAGATTGTTGACCACCCAGTACAGTACCAAACCGGCGGGGAAGAAGAAGAACATCACCGAAAAAACCATCGGCATGATTTTCATCATCTTCGCCTGCATCGGATCGGTCGGCGGCGGATTGAGGAAAGTCTGGGCAAACATCGTACCGGCCATAATCAGCGGCAGGATGTAAAACGGATCGGGACGGCTCAAGTCGGTAATCCAGCCCAGCCACGGCGCCTGACGCAACTCGACCGAGGCAAACAACGCCCAGTAAAGGCCGATGAACACGGGAATCTGCAACAGCATCGGCAAACAGCCGCCGAGCGGATTGATTTTCTCGTCTTTATACATCTGCATCATGGCCTGTTGCTGCGCCATACGGTCGTCGCCGTATTTTTCTTTAATCGCCTGAAGTTTCGGCGCCACGGCACGCATTTTGGCCATCGAACGGTAGGACGCATTGGTCAGCGGATACAGCACCGCCTTAACGATGATAGTCAGCGCGATAATAGACCAGCCCCAGTTGCCGATAAGTTCATGCAGCTTGTTCAACAGCCAGAACAGCGGCGACGCAAACCAGTGTACCTTGCCGTAATCTTTGGCCAGTTGCAGCTTGTCGGCAATACCCGCCAACACGCTGGTGGTCTGCGGGCCGGCATACAGATTCATCGAAACCGACGCTTTGCCGCCCGCGGCAACGGCTGCCATCGGCACACTCACTCCCGCGCTGTAAAGGTTGTCGCCGCGGCGTTTGATGTCAATCTGGCAGTCGCCCGCCGCACAAACGGTCTGGCCGTCTTTCGGCTGGAGAATCCAAGTCGCCATAAAATGATGCTCAATCATGCCCAACCAACCGCTATTGGTTTTGTGCACATATTCGGCTTTGTTTTTGCCGGATTTGAAATCGTCGTCCAAATCGGAGAAGGTTACTTTTTCAAACTGGCCTTCGGGCGTATAAACCACGGGTCCGACATACGACTGGGTGAAATAGCCCTGCCCTTCGGGCTTGCTGTTGTCGCGCACCACGCGGTAGTTGGCGGTCAGGTTGACAGGCTTGCCGCCCGCGTCGGTTACGTCAAACCGTACATTGATCAAATAGCTGCCTTTGGTGAAAGTATAGACTTTGTCGATTTTCAGACCGTCCGCCTCCGCACTCAGGCGCACTTCGGTTTTATCGCCGTTTAACGTATATTGTTTTTGCGGCGCGGTAAAACCGACATTTTTCAGGACATTGTTGCCCTGCGCATCCAACAGTTCGGCTTGCGCGACATAAGTGTGGTCTTTGCCGTCGTCAAACAGGACGAAATCCTTGTTCGCATCACCCGACGCTTTGTACTTCAGCAAAGTCAGCCGACGCAAATCGCCGCTCTTCTCATCAATAACGGCCTTGACCGTATCGGTGGTCACGGTAATCGGCACGGCGGCAGTCAGTGCCGCTTCCGCCTTGGCGGCAACCGCCTGCTGTTGCTGCACGGCATGTTGCGTCTGCACCGGTTTCGGCGCAGGGAAAAGCTTCTGCCAACCGAACAATATCGCAAACGCGATAACGGCAAAGGTTACAAGTCTTTTAGAATCCATAAAAATTTTCCAAATTTACAGGATGTAAATATCAAAAGGTGGGATGGTTACTTCAGACGGCATTATATAGAAACCAATGAGAAATAAAAGAAAAATACGCAAAAAGCAAATGCGGTGCAGATAGGCCCTAAAACGGTGGTTTCAACGGCAACGGACATACAAACCCGACACGGATTTTCGCGATTCGGTGGGGCATATTCCGTTCCTTCCTCCCTACCAAATTCCATGCAAACATTCCCCGTCTTCCCGCCCCAATTCTCTTAAAAGTTCTTTAAGGCACGGGGTCGTGTCCGCTGCCGCCGAAAGGATGGCAGCGGGCAATGCGTTTGACGGCAAGCCAACCTCCTTTGAACGCGCCGTATTTCTTTACCGCTTCCAGCGCATATTGCGAACAAGTCGGCGTATACCGGCAACGCGGCGGAATCAGCGGGCTGACGGCATACTGATAAAACCGAATCAGCCCGAGCATGATTTTTGCAGTCAGCCCCATCAGCGTTTCTTCATCAGTTGCGCCAACTGTTCGCGGGCAGCGGCGGCATTTTCACGCGTAAAAGGACGATGCACCCGCACCACGAAATCGTGCGGCGGCAAAATTTCCTTATGGCGACGGAACCAGTCGCGAATAACGCGTTTCATATAGTTGCGCGCATTGGCTCGTTTGGCGGCCTTCTTGCCGACCACGAGACCGAGGCGCGGATGGTTCAGGCCGTTGTCGCCCGACTGCGAAACCTGCAACAAATCGCGGCTGCGTCGGTTTCTTAACGCAAAAACGGATGAAAAATCATCCGTTTTTAATAAGCGGTACTGCCTGCCGAAGCGGTTGTCCAAAATTATACGGCCAGGCGTTTGCGGCCTTTGGCCCGACGCGCAGCCAACACTGCGCGGCCGCCGCGGGTTTTGGAGCGCACCAAGAAGCCGTGGGTGCGTTTGCGTTTGGTAACCGAAGGTTGATAAGTGCGTTTCATGTCTTTTCCTAAAAAATCGGTAGAATTAAACTGTGGATTACACCCTAATCCGACGGATTTGTCAATCAGAATTAACGCTTTGGCGATGATTTTATCGAACGTTCCGATTTGCCGCGAGTTAAAATGCGGCCGCTTCTGTGGATAAAATTTCTGATGCGCTTGTGGATAAAAATCGGTATAATTACATTAATTATGCATATTTCCTTGCAGGCCGTCTGAAAAATAACGAACGTTGTGGCTGCTTTTTATTTTTCAGACGGCCTGATTTGATTTTCCTGACGGGCTTCTCATGACTTTGGCAGAATTCTGGCCGCTGTGCCTCCGCAAACTCCACGATTCCCTACCGGCGCAACAATTCCAAACCTGGATTGCGCCGCTGACCGTGGGCGAAGAAAACGGCACATGGGTGGTGTACGGTAAAAACCAGTTTGCCTGCAACATGCTGCAAAATCGCTTTGCCGCCAATATTGAAGCCGTCCGCGCCGAACTTGCACCGCAACAAGTCCCATTCTTGTTCAAAACGGGTACGGGTCGAAGCTACCCTATGGCCTCAGACGCATCCGGCAAATCTTTGGAAGAAAGGCCGTCTGAAAACGTCCCCGCACATCCGCACACCACACCGGCACCTTCGAACAAAACCGCCGCAGACATCCTCGCCGAACGCATGAAAACCCTGCCGCACGGCAACCGCCGCACCGAGCCAGAACCCGTACCTGCGGCGGCCAACCCGACTGCAAAAACCAAACACGACGAACAGCGCAGCACGGCGGAAACGCGTTACAGCCAGACCAACCTGTCTTCCGACTATACTTTTGAAACGCTGGTGGAAGGCAAAGGCAACCGCATCGCCGCCGCCGCCGCACAATCCATCGCCGAAAATCCCGGCCAAAGCTACAACCCGTTTTTCCTCTACGGCAGCACCGGCTTGGGCAAAACCCATCTGGTACAGGCCATCGGCAACGAGCTGTTGAAAAACCGCCCCGACGCCAAAGTGCGTTACATGCACTCCGACGACTATATACGCAGCTTTATGAGCGCCGTACGCACCAACAGCTACGACGTGTTCAAACAGCAATACAAACAATACGACCTGCTCATCATCGACGACATTCAGTTCATCAAGGGCAAAGACCGTACGATGGAAGAATTTTTCTATCTGTACAACCACTTCCATAACGAAAAAAAACAGCTTATCCTTACCTGCGACGTCCTTCCCGCCAAAATCGAAGATATGGACGACCGGCTGAAATCGCGTTTTTCATGGGGATTGACGCTGGAACTCGAACCGCCCGAACTGGAAATGCGCGTGGCGATTTTACAAAAAAAAGCCGAATCCTCCGGTATCAGCCTGACCGACGAAGCCGCCTTTTTCATTGCCAACCTTATCCGTTCCAACGTGCGCGAGCTGGAAGGCGCGTTCAACCGCGTCAGCGCCAGCAGCCGCTTCATGAATAAACCGATTGATATCGATTTGGCGCGCGACGCTTTACAGGACATCATCGCCGTCAAACACAAAGTCATTACCGCCGACATCATCATCGATGCAACGGCGAAATACTACCGGATTAAAATCAGCGACATACTTGGCAAAAAACGCACCCGCAACATCGCCCGCCCGCGCCAAGTCGCCATGAGCCTGACCAAAGAGCTGACCAACCTCAGCCTCCCCTCCATCGGCGATGCGTTCGGCGGGCGGGACCACACCACGGTCATGCACGGCGTCAAAGCCGTCGCCAAATTGCGCGAAGACGACCCCGAACTGGCGCAGGATTACGAAAAGCTGCTGATTATGATTCAAAATTAACTTTCAGACGGCCTCTCTCCAACCCAATCGGCTAAAGGCCGTCTGAAAAACAGATAAAACCGGATTTCAAAATTCAAAGGAATAAAATATGCTGATTCTACAAGCCGACCGCGACAGCCTGCTCAAGCCGCTACAAGCAGTAACCGGCATCGTCGAGCGCCGCCACACCCTGCCGATTCTGTCTAACGTACTGCTCGAAAGCAGCAACGGACAAACCAACATTCTGGCCACCGACTTGGAAATCCAAATCAACACCGCCGGCCCCGAAAGCCAGACCGGAGACTTCCGCATTACCACCAATGCCAAGAAATTCCAAGACATCCTGCGCGCCCTTCCCGAAAGCGCCATCGTATCTCTTGACTGGGCCGACAACCGGCTGACCCTTAAAGCAGGAAAATCCCGATTCGCCCTGCAAACCCTGCCTGCCGAGGATTTCCCGCTGATGAGCGTCGGCCACGACGTCAGCACGGCTTTTTCGCTGACTCAGGAAACCTTCAAAAACATGCTCTCGCAGGTGCAATACAGCATGGCCGTGCAAGACATCCGTTATTACCTCAACGGCCTCTTGATGCAGGTCGAAGGCAACCAATTACGCCTTGTCGCCACCGACGGCCACCGCCTTGCCTATGCCGCCAGCCAAATCGAAGCCGAATTGCCCAAAACCGAAGTCATCCTGCCGCGTAAAACCGTATTGGAGCTCTTTAAGCTGCTGAACAATCCGTCCGAACAAATCACCGTCGAGCTGCTTGACAACCAAGTGCGTTTCCAATGCAACGGCACCACCATCGTCAGCAAAGTCATCGACGGCAAATTCCCCGATTTCAACCGCGTCATCCCGCTGGACAACGACAAAATCTTCCTTGTTTCCCGAACCGACTTCTTGGGTGCACTCGAGCGCGCCGCCATTCTCGCCAACGAAAAATTCCGCGGAGCGCGCCTGTTCCTGCAACCGGGTCTGTTAAGCGTCGTGTGCAGCAATAACGAACAGGAAGAAGCCCGCGAAGAACTTGAAATCGCCTACCAAGGCGGCGAACTTGAGGTCGGTTTCAACATCGGCTACCTGATGGACGTGCTTCGCAACGTACACGCCGACGACATGCAACTCGCCTTCGGAGACGCCAACCGTTCGACCCTGTTTACCATCCCCAATAATCCAAACTTTAAATACATCGTGATGCCGATGCGGATTTGATGGGTAACAAAAACCAAGGCCGTCTGAAACTTGTTTTCAGACGGCCTTTTTACTGTTCTGCCGGCAATATTCGCTTTCCCTGCGCACTCCTCATCCAAGATTGTCCATTACCCAAAATTGCTCGCCATACTGTCGCAACCCTATAAAACATAAAATACCACTTGCATTTTAAGGACAAGCGGTAAATAATTTGGACATTCGTAATTATTGTCAGCTATTGTTATTATTCATTAAGTAACAGAGTTTCACAAAACTAAATTTGTTACAGGTATTGGATAAATACATAACCAAGGTACAGATTAATAGTTTATTAAATAAGAAAATGTTAATTTAATTATAATTTTGTTATATATAATAACTATTATTAGCAATAATTCATTATGACACTTTGCTCAGGCGCCGTCTGCAACGCAACTCTTACGAAAAAGAAAACGATGGAAAAATTCAACAAACACCCGTACTTCCCTCTTCGTACACTCGCCGCCTGCACAGCGGCCGCATTAACCGTCTTACTGCCAACACACGCCTCTGCCACTACCTTTGACCAACAGCCGCTGGTAGGGGTGGGGTCAGTTTACCCGCCAAATATTCTGCTGGCCCTGTCGGTGGAATATCCGACGGCAGGGGCGGCTTATGAAGCTGCGAATATATGGAACCCAAAAGGTAAAAGACAGCTTAACGAACAAAAATTCGACCAAAGCAAATCTTTCATCGGATATTTTGATTCCGGCAAGTGTTACAGCTATATCGGCAGCGGGGACAATGCTTATTTCACTCCCGTCAATACAACCAACAACGGCAACTGCGGCGGAAATACCTTTAGCGGTAAAGCTTTAAACTGGCTGGGGATGAGCGCCATCGATATTTTCCGTAAAGAGATGACCGGCGGTAATCGTGCTTTCGGGGCCAAAGGTTCGTCTGTCGAAAATTACCAAAACGGCGATATGCCCAACCGTACGACCTTGCGCCGTGCCTTCGTTATGGGGGGCGAATATAATACTAATGTTGAAAGTTTCCTCAACCGTTCCATCAGTGCCACTCTGCTAAACCGCACCATGCCGTCTGTCGCGCGTACCATAAGGTCATCTTCCGGCCTTCAGGACGACATCACTGTCATGAGTTCCGGTTTCAAAATAACGTTTTGCAATGCGCCGACCAAAATTCCTGATTCTGCAACACATATACAACGCAGTCACATGAACTGCAACGAAGGCGATGCAAACAGCCAAACTTTCAACATGGTGGTGGAGGTATGCAAACCCGGCCTGCTGGAAGACAACTGCCGCCAATACGGTTCGTATTACAAACCCGAGGGCATCATGCAGGCCAAAGCTGAAAAGGCCCGCTTCAGTGTATTCGGCTACATGAACGTCGGCACTCATAATGGCGGCGTGATGCGCGCCCGCATGAAATCGCTATTGGGAGGCCGCACCAATACGGGGATAGATCTTGGCAAAGAAATTAACGAAACCGACGGTACTTTCATTATCAATCCCGATGCCAAAGATGCCGATGCAAGCGGCGTATCCAACAGCGGCGTCATCAATTACCTCAACAAATTCGGCGATGCAGGCACATATAAGACTTTAGACCCCGTAGATGAGCTTTACTATACAGGCCTGCTTTATCTGCGAAACCGAAAAGACTTGGTCCCTGCCTCCTTCTCCGCCATTCCTCCGGATCCGGTTAAAGCGGCTACCGCCAAAGACGGTTTTCCCGTTATTTCCAGTTCGAATTGGGACGACCCCCTACTGCCGCAAACCAAAGACAACTTAGGCAACTGGGTAGAATCCGCTACCGATGGCAAAGCGGCGGTATGCCGTCCCAACTATATCCTGTTCATTGGCGACACCAACTCAAACTTAGACCAAGACCTTCCCGGTTCAGGACCGGAATACGCGAACAGCCATGTATCCGACAGCGAGATAGATGTCAGCTTGTATATGAATAAAATCAAGACGAATGAAAGCAAGGTAGATCCGAAAATCCACAGCGGTTATCAACTGACCAACCGAAGCAGCTCAAAATCCTACGGAGCAATTGCAGGCTTGGCTTATTGGGCGCGTACCAACGATTTCCGTCCTCAATTATTGGGGAAACAATATATCAAATCAATCATGCTGGATGTCGTCGAGCACAATGACTATAAAGGCTGGGCAAACCAATTTTATTGGGCGGCCAAATACGGCGGCTTCTACAGCAGCAAAGAGGAAGAAGAAGGCGGAACGCCGGAATTGACTGCATACGAGTCCGACCGTTGGCGTTGGACCGATGACGCCGTAGGGAAAAGCCGAATAATTAAGAGTAACGGCCAAACTCCCTTTCCCGACGGGGTACCGCGCAATTATTCTGCTGCGAATAATCCTGAATCTATGATTGAGGCGTTACGCAGTTCGTTTAATGCAGCTTCGGCCAGGTCCGACAATCCGTCCCAAGCAGTCTTAAATGCAGAATTGAATAAGAACGGCGTATTAGATTTGACAACGAAGGAAAAACCTTTCGTATTGCAATCTTCATATAAGAAAAGCCAACAATTCGGCTGGCAAGGCGACGTTATTGCATATTATTTGTCTGATGACGGCAATACCAGATTTTCCACTCCGCAATGGCAGTTGAGCACCTTGTTTAGTACCAAATATCGTTCGGGATGGAATTCACGCAACATATGGACCCGCTCGGGCAGGAACACGGTATTGCTGCAAAATGTGGCAAGTTCTGTTTTCAACTTAAAATCGGGAGAAAGCACCAGTACCAACTATAACGCTCAAAATCTGATCCAATATCTACGCGGCTCGGACGAATTCGAGCAAGACGGCACCTTTCGCAAGCGTGCCGTGGACGGCCTTTTGGGTACGGTGGTCAATTCAGCGGTAATACCGATTTTGGCACCTGCAGAAGAAACCGTAGCGGATACTTGTAAATATGACAACTTTACCTCCGTGCGAAACCGGACGACGGTTTACGCTTTTGCCGCCAATGACGGTATGTTGCATATAGTGGGTAAAGATGGCGAAGAAAAATACGCCTATATTCCTTCGACTGCGTTGCCCAAGTTGAAAAACTATGCCCTCAGCCGCCAGCCTGACAACACTTCAGACGGCCATATCTTCCTGAACGACGGCACTCCCGTTACCGCCGAAATCTGTTTGGGCAACGGGACAAACAAAAAAGCAAAATCCGTTATCATCGGTACTGCCGGACGCGGGGGTGAGGCCGTATATGCCGTGGATGCCACCAACCTAGATAATGCGGATTCGGCCAATCTGCTCTGGGAATTCAGCAAGGCGGATGATGATGGTTTGGGCTTGACTATACATAAACCCGTCATTACCGAAATTGAATCCAACGGCGGCAAAAAAGCGGTAGCCATTGTTAGCAGCGGTTACAAAGCAGATAAAAATTACAAGGGCTACATCTATATACTTAATATCGGGAAAAGCGGCGGCCCGTGGATAAACGGAACCCATTACCAGCGCATAGAGCTGGGGAACTCCGGTGTAGGGGCGCCGAAGGTATTGGATACAGATAGCGACGGGGCAAGCGACCGTATCTATGTAGGTGATGAGTCCGGCAACCTCTGGCGTATCGATTACGATAAAGCCACCAAAAGATGGACTGCTAAAAATATTTTCACAAGTACGGCGCAAGAACCGATTACCGGAGCACCAGACGCAATCGCATCACGCAACGGCTACACGGTTATCTTCAGCACCGGAAAATATTTTACTGTAGAAGACAGTACACGCCGAAACCTGCAAAACTATGCTTACGGCCTTTTCGATACCGATGGTTCCAAAATTGCCGAAACCAGCCTGCTCGGACAAACCATTAATAGCGTAACACCGGTAGCTTCGCAAACCGACAGAACCTATTACTCAGCCTCCCAAAATGCGCTTTCCGACAAACATAAAGGCTGGAAACTTTCCCTCCCTTCCGGATTTATCAGTATTGACGATGCCTTAATCCGCAATAAAAGAGTGGCCCAGTTTTTTGCCTTCAACGTCAATCATAATGACAGCATCAATACCAACCGGAACACTAACAACGGCAATATTTGTTCCAACAATTCCGGCGTATCTGCATTGATAGAAGTGGACTTGCAAACAGGCGGCATGTATCGTAACCCGGTATTCGATACTAACCGCGACCACAGGTTTGATAGCAGTGATGCACTATCGGCTATGGTGGTACATACCGGACAACTCGCATTGAAACGCAATACGGTAACGATGCTTACAAAAGCAGGAAAAAAACAAGGTTCATTGCTGGTAGGAGACAGCGGGGAGCCTACCAATGAGAACCTTAATCCTCTTTTCAATACGGTACACCGTATTAGTTGGGGAGAAATCTTCTAAACCGTCGGATATATAAAAATCGGCCGAAACTGATAAACATTCAGTTTCGGCCAATTTTTATCGGGTTATTTTACAAAATGAATATGAAAAACTGTCCATAAAATTCTCTACCGTTGCCGCTTCGGCAACTTAACCACAACCGTATCTGCCAAATAATCAGACAACGTCCTTCGGTCGATTTTCGTTTGAAATAGCATTACAACACAAACGATAAAAGCCCCCCAACTGACAATTTGTTCCATCTTTACACCAACATTCTCGCTACCCGTTGCCAACTGACCTAATTTTCCGATAGCAACAGCAACCAATGCAACAATCAGATTATAAAGCACCTCGCGCATCAGGACCGCACCGACAAACCCGGGATTTCGTCCGTCTGTTTTCAGCACACGGATGCCCATTATCTTTTTACCCAACGATTGCCCATCACGGCTCATAAAATAAATTTGCACGATAATGTAAAGCACCACGACAAGCAGCCCAAGTAACATCAGCCACCCCATATCCTGCCAGAAACCTTCCAAGGCAGCCATTTGTTTGAATCCACCGGTTTTTACCTCCAAACTCTTGACGACTATAAAAAATAGGCTAAGTGCAATCACGCCGAAAATAATGTTAATTAAATATGCAGCCATGCGGCTGCCCGCACTGGCAATAGTAACTTCGACTTCGTTCTGGTTTAATAAATCAAATTTTTCAATATTCATAATCTTTCCTTTAAGCGTCTAACGATTCTAATCTTGCAGGTAATTTCAAAAAAATTCAACAAAAGCCTTTACAATTTCTCTGGGCGGCGTTAAAACGCTCTTTGTCTTTTCACAATCTATTGTTAACAATTTCCTTAGGAGCAACTGTAATGAAAGTAGGTTTCGTCGGCTGGCGCGGCATGGTCGGTTCGGTTTTGATGCAGCGTATGAAAGAAGAAAACGACTTCGCCCACATTCCCGAAGCGTTTTTCTTTACCACTTCCAATGTCGGCGGCGCTGCCCCTGATTTCGGTCAGGCAGCCAAAACATTGTTGGATGCCAACGATGTTGCCGAATTGGCAAAAATGGACATTATCGTTACCTGCCAAGGCGGCGATTACACCAAATCCGTGTTCCAACCCCTGCGCGACAGCGGCTGGAACGGCTACTGGGTTGACGCGGCTTCTTCCCTGCGCATGAAAGACGACGCGATTATCGTCCTCGACCCTGTCAACCGCAACGTCATCGACAACGGCCTCAAAAACGGCGTGAAAAACTACATCGGCGGCAACTGCACCGTTTCCCTGATGCTGATGGCTTTGGGCGGCCTGTTCCAAAACGATTTGGTCGAATGGGCAACCAGCATGACCTACCAAGCCGCTTCCGGCGCGGGTGCGAAAAACATGCGCGAACTCATCAGCGGCATGGGCGCGATTCACGCCAAAGTGGCAGACGAGCTTGCCGATCCTTCCAGCGCGATTCTCGACATCGACCGCAAAGTGTCCGATTTCCTGCGCAGCGAAGACTATCCGAAAGCCAACTTCGGCGTACCGCTCGCCGGCAGCCTGATTCCGTGGATTGACGTAGATTTGGGCAACGGCCAGTCCAAAGAAGAATGGAAGGGCGGCGTGGAAACCAACAAAATCCTCGGCCGCAGCGACAATCCGACCGTAATCGACGGCTTGTGCGTGCGCATCGGTTCTATGCGCTGCCACAGCCAAGCCATTACCCTGAAGCTGAAAAAAGACCTGCCTGTTTCTGAAATCGAAGCCATCTTGGCAGGCGCGAACGACTGGGTGAAAGTCATCCCCAACGAAAAAGAAGCCAGCATCCACGAGCTGACGCCCGCCAAAGTCACCGGCACGCTGTCCGTCCCCGTCGGACGCATCCGCAAACTGGGCATGGGCGGCGAATACATCAGCGCGTTCACCGTCGGCGACCAGCTGTTGTGGGGCGCCGCCGAACCTCTGCGCCGCGTGTTGCGCATCGTGTTGGGCAGCTTGTAATTCCGCTTTAAAAAATAAAAAAGCCAAGTCATCATGACTTGGCTTTTTTGTGGAAACTGGTGGGTCGTGAGCGATTCGAACGCTCGACCAACGGATTAAAAGTCCGCTGCTCTACCGACTGAGCTAACGACCCAACAAGTTGCGTACTATACGGATTCTACCTTGTTTTGTCAAGGACACTATATCAATAGAGGCCGTCTGAAATATTACTGATACGGATTTCAGACGGCCTCTTACTTTACAACTTACAGGATTTGTCAAATATTACTGACGGATACGGGCTGCCGGAGCCGGTGCAACCTCACGAACAATCACTTCACGTACAGGCTCAGGTTTTTTAGGACCACAACCTTCAGGCAACCAGTAGAATGATTGTGCGTTTTGGTTTTTATCGAACAAGATTTTATACTGGCAAGTCTTGAGTTCGCCGTCTTCACGGTAGTTGAACAGATAATCCCATTCACGCACACCATACAAACCTTCGCGGAAATGCGGGCGACCGATTAATTGGTAAATCTGATCTTTATTCATGCCGGCTTCAATCTGACGGACATTATCCCAATTCGGCCAAGAACCGTTTTGAGTGCCGCTATGGCGAAAACTGGTTTTTTCAGGGTTCGGCCATACGGGATTGTCGGTCGTACCTTCTTTGGTTACTTTACTCAAATTACCGCAAGCCGCCAATGCGAATGCTGCGATTACAGGCAATACAAAAGTAGATAATTTCATGATTTTTCCTTTATTGCATAATTCTTTAACTTAGGCCGTCTGAAACAGGCACGTCTTACCATTGGTAACCGACGCTGCCGCCCCAGTTGACGTCTTTCTTGGTATTCACAGATACGCCGGTTTTGATAGACCATTTGTTGTTATCGGAATTATGTGCATAACCAACTGCAACAGCCTGTTGGTCACGGAAACCACCCACCGCGGCAGACACAATACTCTTACCGGCTTCGTTAGGACGTTGCAGGAAACCGATAGCGGTCGCACCTGCGATACCGGCACGCAAATCGTCTTCTACATCATCCAGTCGTTTGTCCAAATTAGCATGACGATTGTTGAGTTGGTTGATTGCGTTGGTATTGTTGCCGACCTGGGTTGCCACCGAATATAACTGGCTGCCGTTGATGGCATCTGTGCTGTCGGAAGTAATACGGCCTGCCGCAACATTGGTAATCGTACGTTCGGAACCCCTGCTGCCTACGCTGACGGTCGCAACAGGAGTAGTACCCGCAAAACCACCATAATTTACGCCGCCGACTGTCGCATTTGTCGTACCGACTGCCGCCGATGTGGTAGAGTTCGCACCCAATGCAACTGAATATTCATCACTTGCCACTGCATTACGGCCAATAGCCACGGCACCTTTGCCGCTTGCTTTAGACTGCAAACCAACTGCAACCGAAGCATCTCCGCTGGCATTTGAACCAGTACCGTAAGCGCTTGCATATTTGCCAGAAGCTACTGAACCAGAACCGAAGGCAGACGAACCGAGACCTGAAGCATTCGCTTTAGTACCTACCGCGGAAGAGTAAACACCGGACGACTGGGCACCTTGGCCTAATGCAGTCGAATTGGTTCCCGACGCAGAAGTTCCGGAACCAAATGCAGTAGCAGCGGAACCGCTTGCTTTCGAAGCAGAACCGATGGCTGTGCTGCCGTTACCGCTGGCATTCGCCTGACGGCCGATAGCCGTTGCGGCATTAGCGCTTGCTAATGTACCTTGGCCGATAGCGGTAGAAGAAACACCGCTGGCATTAGAATAAGTACCGATACTGATGGCGGCGTTATTGGTAGCGGAAGTTGCGGCACCAATGGCGGTTGCACCTTGAGCCTTTGCAGAAGCATCGACGCCGATAGCGGTACTGTTACGGCCTGTCGCACCGTCATTTTTGTAATTACCACGGCTATCGGCCGCAACGGCACCATCATTAATTGAAATATAATGATCGGCCGCGTAAGCAGTACCGGCCAACACAACACCGGCAGTTAATAATGATGCGACTACATTTTTGCCGGATTTGAAAACGGCCTGTTTCTTGTGATTCATGTTAATCTCCCTGATGCGAAACACATTTGAAATCTATCAATAAATATATTTTCACTATTCTATTGACATAAGACCTTCATCCACGCAAAATAGCGCTAGATAATCAAACGTCATTTTTTTGCAGATATAGAGAAATATATTTGTTTAACGATCGTGCCGTTTAGCAATTAATCAATTCAAAATTAATACTGACTGCACATATCCTTACTCAACTTTATTATAAGTAGATGGACACCTAATATTTGTTTTATTTTTTTATCGGGTGATACTCTATGTTTCATAATATTAATTGCATTTTAAACACTAACAGTTATTATCTTTACAATAAATAGACAATTTCATTTCATTTATTTTCAAATAATTTCTATATACTCCATTATGTATACTTCAAAGTAATCGGATTTACAAAACGATTAGTTTTTGACTATGTAAAAAACTGTCGGCATTATTTCCGGTTTCACTTTTTATTCATTTATTTGTTCGCCTATACTCATAATTTTCCAACCTTCTCCGTTAAATACCAGCCTTGAGACTGTCGCATTTTTGACACTTTTATACAGGCTGGAAGCGGGATCTATACTTTTTAATATTCCTGTAATCGACATTCCGTGCGAAACCAACAACACTTTCCCGCTTTCGGGAGACTGTTCGACTAAGATTTCCAACCCTTTTTTCAAGCGTTTTACAAACTGAGCCTCCGTTTCCGCCAAACCGAGCGGATCAAGTTCGCTGATGCTTTCGGCAAGCATATTGTGCTCTCCGTGACGGTAGGCTTTCAGCCACGATTTGGTATCTGCAAATCCGCGCGTTTGTGCAATCATATGATGGACATTTTCCGCCAAGTCTCCTTCGAAACTGCCGAAACAGTATTCCTTCAGTTCGTTGATTTGTATCAACGGCAAATCATTCTGTCCCTTCGAAGCCAGAATCAGCTTGGTCGTATCGACGGCCCGAGGGCTGGTACTGCTGAATGCGGCGTCAAAATCAATTTTCCCTGCCAGTGCGCGCCCTAACTTTTCCGCCACGTCCACACCTTCCGGCATCAAAGGGGAATCACTCCAGCCTTGCACCCTGCCGGTGGTATTGAAGACTGTTTTTCCGTGGCGCACCAAATAAACTTCCAATGACATTCTTTTTTCTCCAATATTTTGTTTCAGACGGCCTTTGTTTCTTTTTTCCAAAAACAGAAACCCTGCCGACGGGCAGGGTTTGGTTTGAAAGGATTACACGACACCTCGCAGAATTTTGCGGATTGCGGCCAGCTGGCGGCGGCTGACGGGAAGCGGTTTTTCGATGTCCAAGACTCTTGCCGCCCAACTTGCGTTGCTTTCGTCTTCTTCATCGTCCAGACGGATTAGGCAGTCGAGGGTATGGCGGAACACCAGTGCGTTGCGGTGGATGCGAATGACTTTTTCGCCCAGCAATTCTTCCCAATACACCAACGTTTTCGGCAATTCATAACTTTGGCCGTCGCCGGTAATCAGATAGACGGTTTTATGTTCCGCCATCAAGTAACGCGCCTGCTGCCACGGGATTTCAATCATGCGGTCGCGGCTGAATACTCTGAAATGAGTGAAATCGTCCGCTTTTTCTTTGTATTTTTCGCTGACGCGGTCAAGTGCGACCTGCAGGCGGGTCATCCGTATCGGTTTGAGCAGGTAATCCACGGCTGCCAGTTCAAACGCCCGCAGCGCATGTTCTTCGTATGCGGTGGTAAAAATCACTTCGGGCTGGCGTTTGGCGACCCGTTTAATGCGTTCCACCAGCTCCAAGCCGGTGATTTCGGGCAGGCCGATGTCGGCGAACACGATGTCGGTTTCATGCACGCTCAACCAATCCAGCGCGGGTTGCGCGTGGTGGAAGGTTTTCAGTAAAACAACGTTGCATTCTTCCAATAACACCCTTAGGCGCTCGGCGGCAAGCACTTCGTCTTCTACAATAATGGCACTCGGCATATTTTGCGCACTCTTTATTTTAATTGATGATTATGCGGGAAATTGTTTGTGCGCCTATAATATCTGCAATAAAACTGTATATCAATAGGGCTTTCCGCTAATTATCCCGACAAGAGGGTTTCTATATTACCTAAACATTCTATCGCCATGCCGTCTGAATTTCAGACGGCATCTGTCTGGGCAGGCAGGATAACGCGCGCAAAGCGATAACCGGTATTCCGCCCGACGGGACGGGTTATCCGTTCAAACATGGGAGGCCGTCTGAAACCAAACGGCATATGCGGAAGTTTTGTGTCTTTTTGTCGTATATCCGCAAATCATTCCGTACAGACTGCGGAGGCGGGAACGGCGGCCATATGCCAATTTTCCGCCGCCCAATCCAATAAATCGCGCGGGCGGTCCGTATCCGGGGCGGGAGGAAGGTTGAGATAGCCCATGACCTGCCGCAGCAGCGTATCGCACTGCGCCGTATCCAAGGCGGGAGCCAGCGTCTGTTTCGACCACTTCTGCCCCGCACTGTTGACCAACAGCGGCAAATGCGCGTAATGCGGCGTTTCGAAACCCAGACAGCGTTGCAGGAAAATCTGACGCGGGGTCGAAACCAGCAAGTCTTGTCCGCGAACGACATGCGTTACGCCCTGTTCGGCGTCGTCGGCGACCACGGCAAGCTGGTATGCCCAGTAGCCGTCCGCCCGCAACAGTACGAAATCGCCGATGTCGCGCGCCAGATTCTGCGCATAATGTCCGACGACTTCATCATCGAAACCGACGGTTTCGTCGGGAACGCGGATGCGCCATGCGGGCTGTTTGCCCGTTTCAGCCGGCCTGTCCGCCGGACTGCGGCAACGGCCGCTGTAAACAAACCCGTCCGCACCGGCCGAAGCCGCCGCCTGCCAGTCTTTCCGGCTACAATAACACGGATACACCAGCCCTTCGTCTTTCAGACGGCCTAATGCCGCCTCATAGATTGCATACCGCCTGCTTTGGTATGCCACCGCGCCGTCCCATTCGAAGCCGAACGCCTCCAGCGTGCGCAGGATATGTTCTGCGGCACCCGCCATTTCGCGCGGAGGATCCAAATCCTCCATGCGCACCAGCCACTTTCCGCCGCGGCTGCGCGCATCGGCGTAGGAAGCGACCGCGGTCAGCAACGAACCGATGTGCAGCAAGCCCGTCGGACTGGGGGCGAAACGTCCTATATACATCATTCGAACCTTCTCTAAAATTTCCTGCCCGAACCGCCGTCCGGCCGTTTCAGACGGCCTCTCCATACGGCAGAAACGACGGCCTCCGGCGGCTTGGTATTATCGGGCATCCGATGCGACAATGCTATAATGCCGTCTGAAACCAGCAACCGAAACCCGCCATGCAAGCCGATTTTAACCTACCCGTCCTCGCCATCGACACCAGCACCTCATTCCTGTCGCTCGCCCTGCGCGCCAACGGCAGGACGCTTGTCCGCCACAATGAAGTCGGCAACCGGCAATCCGAACTGATTTTGCCGCAAATCGGCGAACTTTTCGCCGAAGCGGGCATCGGTGCGGCCGATTTGGGCGCCATCGTTTATGCTCAAGGGCCAGGCGCGTTTACCGGCCTGCGCATCGGCATCGGCGTGGCACAAGGCCTGGCCGCACCGTTTGCCACACCGCTTATCGGCGTGCCGTGTCTGGACGCTGCGGCTTACCGGCTGCCCGGCCGGCCGTGCGTCTTGGCTGCGACCGACGCGCGGATGGGCGAAGTATTCTACGCCTGGTTCGACACCGCTACCCACCGCCGCCTGAGCGGCTACCATGTCGGCAAGGCGGCGGAAATCGCCCTGCCGACCGCCTGCACCGAGTGTTCAGACGGCATTGGCAATGCTTTCGCGCTGGCCGACAAGCCGCCTTTTGGGGGCAGTCCGCAGATGCCGACCGCCGCCGACTATTTGGATTTGGCGGCGACAGGCCGTTATCCCGCCACGAATGCGGCGCAGGCGGCACTGCTTTATGTGCGCGACAAAATCGCCCTGACCGCCAGAGAACAGGCCGAACGGAAGGCCGCGCCGTGATTATCCGCGCCGCCACTGCCGCCGATTGCGCCGATCTTGCCGCCGCCGACAGCCGTAGCAACCCGTCGCCGTGGTCGGAAAACCAGTTCCGCTCCGCGCTGGACGAACGTTTTACCACCGTCCTGATTGCCGAATGCGGCGGGAAAACGGCGGGCTTCATCGTCTGGCAGAGCGTGTGCGGCGAATCCGAACTCCACCTCGTCGCCACCGACCCGCCTTACCGCAGGCAGGGCGTGGCGGCGCAGTTGTTGGCGCAATGGTTTCAGACGGCCTTTTCGGAACACGCGGAACGGCTGTTCTTGGAAGTACGCGCCGGCAACTCCGCCGCGCAAAACCTGTACCGCAAATTCGGTTTCGCCGAATGCGGACGGCGCAAAAATTATTATCCCCTGCCCGAAGGCGGGTACGAAGACGCCGTGCTGATGACGCGCGGTCCGTCTGATTCCGAAACCGCAGAAATCCCGAAACCATGATGTTGAGCAGCCGTTATCTCCATTTGCACGAAGCCTTGGGCCTAGGCCCGATGTGGCTGAACAAAGATGCCGTTTTCAGGCCGTCTGAAACTGCGCCGGTCAAAAGTAAAGTTGCCGTACCGCCGTCGGCCGCCAAACCGGTGGCGCAGGCGGTACAAGCCGCCGCATCGGGCCGTCGGGCGCGGATGGCGGCGATGGCCGCCGTCGGTTCGCAAACGGAAGCCCTGCCTGCCGCCGCGCCCTTCCAAGCCGAAGGTCCGCCTGAAACCGCACCCGTAGCCAAAATGCGTGCGGAATCCGCACCGACGCCCCCCGCCGTTTTTTCAGACGGCCTGCCGCGTATCGAAACTTCGGTCAGGCCGTCTGAAATCATGGTTATCAGCATCTGCCCGTCCACCGAAGACTGTCTGGCCGGACATCTTTTCAGCGGTGCCGCCGGCGTGCTGCTCGACAAGATGCTCGCCGCAGTCGGACTGCAAGCCCATCAGGCTTACAAAACCAGTTGGATAAAAACCGCCCCCATCTCCGGCGACCATCCCGATAACGCCCGAATCAGCGGGGAGCTGCCGCATGTGCGCACCGAGCTGGCGCAATCGCAGGCCAAGGCCGTTTTGTTTCTGGGACAGGATTTTGAAAAGCCCGAACTGGCAAAAGACATGGCGCAACTGTGCGGCGGCCTGCCCTTCTTCGTCATACCGCACCCCGCCCGCCTGTTGCGCCAGCCGCAATTCAAAGCCCGGGCATGGGCGGAACTGAAAAAGCTGAAGCGGCTGCTGGGGCGGTAATCCCCGCCGCACCGCCCGTCCGCCCGAAACAGAAAAAGGCCGTCTGAAAAATTCAGACGGCCTTTACATCATCAAAGCAGTTTGTATTCGGATTATTTGGCGGCGTCGGCCATGTTTTGGGCAACTGTCGTCGCGCTTACGGCCAGACCGGACATACCGATCAGGGAAGCGGCGGCAAGTTTGATCAAATCGTTCATTGTGTACCTTTCTTTTTCTATTCGCGCCGTACCGGCCGGTTGAGGCGGCGCGGTACGGATTTCCAACAATGATCAGCAGTGGGGATTATCGGGAAGCGTTTTTTATGTTTTCCGCCACGCTGCGGGTACCGGCATTAACGCCCGACATACCGATTAAGGCGGCTGCGGCAAATTTAATGATTTCTTTCATATTGTGTTTTTACTCTCTTAGTGTGGTTCGTTTCTTTTCAAATTATTTTGAAGCGGCGGAAATATTGCGCGCTGCGACGGCGGTTGAAACGGCTACGCCCGACATACCGGCCAAAGAAGCAGCAGCAAAAGCAATCCAATGTTTCATTTGGGTTCCTTGATACTGAAATTAATGTTGTTAAATAACAAATCGGTCGAATCCGACTGTCGCGCTGTTGTCGACGGGGCACATCTTACCGCCTTAACAGTTAAATTAAATACATTTAACGTAAAATTATATTATTAAAATATCTACAATTTAATAAAATTGATAAGCAATTTTTTTATTTGTAAATGACACCGATGTCCAAACTCATGACACCGATGTCTTGACTACATACAAATTACAAACGAGGTAACAACCGCGTTTCAACTGCGGTTGTCCCGTTGCAATTACACATCAATTCTTTCAGCAATTCAAAATAACCATTTAAATACAAAAAGATATAAGTAAACAACTTTTCCCGTTTTTCACAATCCTCTCGGCGGCACTGCCCGCTCGGCGGTTTGAACGCCTGTTCCGCCACAATCGGCGGTCTTTGCGGCGGTAAAAAGGCCGTCTGAAACATGATATAGTCTGCCGTCCAATGTTTTTCAGACGGCCTGTGTTATGAACTTTCCCTCCCTGCCCATTGTCGCCGCGTATGCCGCCCTGCTCGGCGCCCTGATTGCCTGGCTTATCGTGCAACTGCGTTCCCAGCGGCGGCAGCACCTGCTGGAACAACAGCTTGCCGAACGCACCCAGCAATACCGCTTCGCCCGCCAAGCGCAGGAAACCGCCGAAGAAGCCTTGGCCGACAGCCGCCGCCATATTCAGGATTTGCAAATCGAATTGCAGGAACTGGGTAACCGCTTCGCCGCCGCCGAACGCCAAATCGCCTATCTGCAAGAGCGTGAAGCCGAGGCAGGCCGTCTGAAACAGGATTACGCCGATTTGCAGCAGGCCGCGCAAACCCTGCAAGTGAACAACGAACGCCTCCACACCCGACTCGAGCAGGAGCGCCTTGCCGCCGACGAAAAACTCAAGCTCCTCACCGAAGCCCGCCAAAGTCTGGGCGAGCAGTTTCAAAACCTTGCCAACACGATACTGGAAGAAAAAAGCCGCCGCTTCACCGAACAAAACCGCGACCAGTTGAACCAAATCCTCACCCCGCTCAACGAACGCATCCACGGCTTCGGTGAACTCGTGCAGCAAACCTACGAAAAAGAATCCCGCCAGCGGCTGACCCTCGAAAACGAACTCAAACGCCTGCAAACCCTCAACACCCAACTGCACGGCGACGCCAAGGCCCTCACCGACGCGCTCACCGGCACGCAAAACAAAACCCAAGGCAACTGGGGCGAGATGATTTTAGAAAGCGTTTTGGAACATTCCGGCCTGCAAAAAGGACGCGAATACACCGTCCAAGCCGCCTCCGTCCGGCAGGAAGAAGACGGACGCACCCGCCGCCTCCAGCCCGACGTCCTCGTCCACCTGCCCGAAGGCAAACAAATCGTCATCGATTCCAAAGTTTCCCTGACCGCCTACGTCCGCCACACCCAAGCCGCCGACGCCGAAACCGCCGAGCGCGAACTCGCCGCCCACATCGCCAGCATACGCGCCCATGTCAGAAACCTGTCGCAGAAAGACTATACCGATTTGGAAGGCGTCAACACGCTGGACTTCGTGTTTATGTTCGTCCCCGTCGAACCCGCCTACCTGCTCGCCCTGCAACACGATGCCGGCCTCTTCCAAGAATGTTTCGACAAACGCATCATGCTGGCAGGCCCGAGTACGCTGCTGGCCACCCTGCGCACCGTCGCCAACCTCTGGCGCAACGAGCAGCAAAACCAAAACGCCCTCGCCATTGCGGAAGAAGGCGGCAGGCTCTACGACAAATTCGTCGGTTTCGTCCAAACGCTGGAGGGTGTCGGCAAAAACATGGCCCAAGCGCAAAGCCAGTTCCAAGCGGCCTGCAAACAGCTCTCGCAAGGAAAAGGCAACCTCGTCAGCCGCGCCGAAAAACTGCGCGCCTTGGGTGTTAAGGCCGGAAAGCGGTTGGACAAAAACCTGGTGGAAAATTCGCAAACCGCCTCCCTGCCCGACACGGACACAGATTGAAAAAAGAGGCCGTCTGAAAACCGGACAAGGTTTTCAGACGGCCTCTTACGATTGGTTTATAATTACTTTTCCTTACAACCTCACACACTGCGCACACACTATGACCGACTTAGCAACCAAACGCCGACACACCCAAACCATGCTCGACCGCGCCGAACTGCTGTTCGACCAAGACCAATGCCGCGCCGCGCTGCAACGGATAGCCGACGAAATCACGCGCGATTTGAGCGGCGAATATCCGCTGCTGCTGCCGGTGATGGGCGGGGCGGTCGTATTCACCGGCCAACTGCTGCCGCTGCTGCGCTTCCCGCTGGACTTCGATTACATTCATGTTTCGCGTTACGGCGACAAACTGGCGGGCGGCGCGTTCAACTGGAAGCGTATGCCCGACCCCGAACAAATCAAAAACCGCCATGTGGTCGTGTTGGACGACATTTTAGACGAAGGCCACACGATGGCGGCGATTCAGGAAAAGCTGCGTGAAATGGGGGCGGCAAGCTGTCGCGCGGCCGTGTTCGCCAACAAACTGATTGGCAAAGAAAAACCGACCAAAGCCGATTATGTCGGGCTGGACGTGCCCAACCGCTACGTCTTCGGCTACGGCATGGACGCGGCGGGCTGCTGGCGCAATCTGGGCGAGATTTACGCGCTGAATCAGGACTGAACCGAACCATCATGACGCAGGCCGTCCCAAAGTCTTTTCAGACGGCCTTGTTTCCCTGCAAACCGCAACCATATCCTTTTATATAAAGTAACAAATACCTTAGGAACGGCCATGATAGGTTTACTCATCATTACCCACGAATCCATAGGCGAAGCCTACCGCAGCCTGGCGCAACATTTCTTCCCGCACGGTACGCCGGAAAACATCCACATCCTCGGCGTACAGCCCGACGAAGACCAAGACGACATTATCAACGACGCGATTGCGAAACTTCAGGAATTTCCCGAAAACCACGGCGTGCTGATTATGACCGACATCTTCGGCGCAACGCCGTGCAACGCCGCGCGCAGAATGGTGCGGGCGGACAAATCCGCCATTCTGACCGGCCTGAACGCGCCGATGCTGATTAAAGCCATCCAGCACTCCCCCGCCGCAGAACACCTGAATGCCTTTACCGACATGGTGAAAGAAGCCGCCGTGAGGGGAATTTTCGCCATTACCGCCGAACCGGAAGGCTTAGTCTGCAAAAAATCGTCCGAACGCATCGAAGACGTTTCCAAATCGTCGTAACTTCCGCCCACACCACCCGAACACACACATCAGGCCGTCTGAAAGGAACAGAATGCTGAAACAATCCGTCGAAATCATCAACAAACTCGGACTGCACGCCCGCGCTTCCAGCAAATTCACCCAAACCGCGTCTCAGTTCAAATGCGAAGTCTGGGTTACCAAAGACGGCAGCCGCGTCAACGGCAAAAGCATCATGGGCCTAATGATGCTCGCGGCGGCAAAAGGCACGGTCATCGAGCTGGAAACCGACGGCGCCGACGAAGCGGCGGCCATGCAGGCATTGACTGATTTAATCAACGACTACTTCGGCGAGGGCGAATAATGAGCATCGTGCTGCACGGTGTCGCGGCGGGCAAAGGCATCGCCGTCGGACACGCCCACCTGATTACGCGCGGCACGACGGAAGTGCCGCAATACGACGTTTCAGACGACCTCATCGACGCCGAAGCCGCCCGTTTCGACGCCGCCATCAAAGCCACGCGCAAAGAATTGGAGCAGCTGCGCAGCGCGATTCCCGAAAACGCCCCGACCGAATTGGGCGCGTTTATTTCGCTGCACCTCATGCTGCTGACCGACGTTACCCTCTCGCGCGAACCCGTCGACATATTGAAAGAACAAAAAATCAACGCCGAATGGGCGTTGAAACAGCAAAGCGACAAACTCGCCGCCCAGTTCGACAACATCGAAGACGACTACCTGCGCGAACGCAAACAAGACATGCTGCAAGTCGTCCGCCGCATCCACAACAACCTCGTCGGCCAAAGCAACGACTTAAACCTCAACGAAGGCCTGTTCGAAGACACCATCCTGATTGCCCACGACCTCTCGCCCGCCGACACGGTGTTATTCAAAGAACAAAAAATCACCGCATTCGTTACCGACGCCGGCGGCCCCACCAGCCACACCGCCATCTTAGGCCGCAGCCTCGACATCCCTTCCGTCATCGGCCTGCACAACGCCCGCAAGCTCATCACCGAAAACGAAACCGTCATCGTCGACGGCATCAACGGCGTCCTCATCATCGAGCCGGACGAAGTCGTCCTCAACGAATACCGCCGCCTCGCCCGCGAATACCGCAACCACAAGCGCGAACTCAACAAACTCAAAAAAACCGCCGCCACCACCGCCGACGGCGTCAGCATCGAACTTCTGGCCAACATCGAATCCGCCGAAGACATCAAAGCCCTGCACAACTTCGGCGCAGACGGCGTAGGCCTCTTCCGCAGCGAATTTCTCTATCTCAACCGCGACACCATGCCGTCTGAAGACGAGCAGTACGAAGTGTACAGCGCGATTGTGAAAAAAATGAAAGGCAAAAGCGTTACCTTCCGCACCGTCGACTTGGGCGTCGACAAAAACCCCCGCTGGTTCGGTCAAAACTCCACGCCCAACGGCAGCCTCAACCCCGCACTCGGACTCACCGGCATCCGCCTGTGCCTCGCCGAACCGGTCATGTTCCGCACCCAAATGCGCGCCATCCTCCGCGCCGCCGTTCACGGCACCGTCCGCATGATGTGGCCGATGATTACCTCCGTGTCCGAAGTGCGCCAGTGCCTCATCCACCTCGACACCGCCCAACGCCAGCTTGCCGAACGCGGCGAAACCTTCGGCACGGTCAACGTCGGCTGCATGATAGAAATCCCGTCTGCCGCCATGACCGTCGGCAGCATCCTGAAACTGATAGACTTTATTTCCATCGGCACCAACGACCTGATCCAATACGTTCTGTCGGTCGACCGCGGCGACGACAGCGTCAGCCACCTCTACCAGCCCGACCATCCCGCCGTGTTGAAGACCATCCAGCACATCATCCGCACCGCCAACCGCGTGAAGAAAAGCGTGTCCATCTGCGGCGAAATGGCCGGCGATACCGCGTTCACCCGCATCCTGCTCGGCATGGGGCTGCGCCGCTTCTCCATGAACCCCAACAACCTGCTGGCGGTGAAAAACATCGTACTGCACAGCGATACGGAACGGCTCAAACACGAAACCACCAAACTGCTGCGCAACGACGATCCCGAAAAATCGGAAAAGCTGCTCAAAGCCCTAAACAGCATCTCGGTGGCCGTAGAAACCGCGCAGTAAGCCGTTTCCCAAACGACAGGCCGTCTGAAAAACCATTTTCAGACGGCCTCCGGCTTTTTTATGCCTAACCGAACAACCTGCCCTGCGCCAGCAACGCCTTCACAGGTGCGAAATCTTGGCGGTGTTCGGGCAGCACGCCGTATTTTTGCAGGGCGGCGAGGTGTTGCGCCGTGCCGTAGCCTTTGTGTTTGTCGAAACCGTATTGCGGGTAACGTTCGGCAAGCGCATACATTTCGGCATCGCGCGCGGTTTTGGCGAGGACGGAGGCAGCGGAGATTTCGATGATTTTACTGTCGCCCTTGACGATGGCTTCGGCGGGAATGCCCAAATCTTTCGGAACGCGGTTGCCGTCTATCAATACCTTATCCGGCGCGACCGCCAAACCCTGGACGGCGCGGGCCATCGCCAGCATGGTGGCGTGCAGGATGTTGAGTTCGGCGATTTCTTCGGGCGACGCGGAGGCGACGCTCCACGAAACGGCTTGTTCTTTGATCCACACCGCCAGAGTATCGCGCTTCTTCTCGCTGAGTTTTTTCGAATCGGTCAGGCCGGGCAGGTCGTAACGTTCGGGCAGGATAACGGCGGCGGCGAACACGCTGCCGACCAACGGCCCGCGCCCTGCTTCGTCCACGCCCGCAAGGAGGATGGGAGACATATAGTTTCAGTGATAAGGTTCGGTTAACGGGAGAGGTCGTCTGAAAAGGATTTCAGACGGCCTTTTGAATGATATGGGGGGGGGGGGCAAATAAAAAATAATGTCGGGTTTACTGCATTATTTTTATCT